>QWCI01000018.1_pt1 | contig 67827 bp, 82 predicted proteins | sample 1972541 | NCBI WGS metagenome assembly QWCI01 (sample SAMN09866712, study PRJNA288562) | Human oral metagenome isolate term3_saliva, whole genome shotgun sequencing... | isolation source: mouth | host: Homo sapiens | place: USA: California | reverse complement strand
TCACCATGGCGCGAGAGGGAGACCCGCCCGCGGGCGTGTCGGGGAAGTCGTACATCTGGTGTTTGCTCATCGTGTACTCCGTACTCAGTACTCAGTACTAGGTTCTAGGTTCTAGGTGCGTGGGTTGCGCGCATGAAGTCCAAAACGTTGAACCATTTCCACAAGTCCCTCTGATGCTCACCGTCGATGACCCTGATCAAGCTCTTGGTCAGCCACGCGCGCTGGTCCTTGAGGAGCTGTCGCCACAGCTGTGAGGTGTACCTGGGGCTCTCGGCGAGGCTCAGCTGCGCCGCCTCCATCACCTCGACCACGCGCGCTCCCTTGGCCCAGTCCCCCCCAGCCGCAGCGCGCATAGATCAAGTTCCCGATCAAGTCGTTGAGGACCTCCGGCGTGGTGCTCATGTTCGATATCTCCGTAGGCGATCGAGCGCGGTGAACCAGGCCAGCGCGTCTCGCGCATAGTCCTTGTCGATCTGGGTGATGTCATCCCGGGTCAGCCAGACCCGTTTGTCCTCGCGCAGCATGTGCCACAGCTCCGAGGTGTGACGTGGGCTGCCCGCGTAGGTCAGGTGTGCGGCCTCCATCACCTCGACCATGCGCGCTCCCTTGGCCCAGGTGCGGCCAGTCAGCCAGCGGGCGAGCGTGAGCTCCTCGCGTGTCTCGACGGTCTCGAAGGGCGCCACACCGTCCTCGATGTTGATCACCTGGCTCACCCGCATGAAGAACGTCAGGGCTCTCACGCGCTCCTCGGGCCAACACACAAGTGTGGGCGGCCAGGCATGGCGCCGGTGCGCCACCCAGTACTCAGCGGTCGGCAGGCGTGTGGGGTGCTCGAGCAGCACGAGCAGCTCGCCCCACCCTCGATCACCCTGCGTGTCGAGCACCCTGCGGGCGCGCTTCTCCACCGTTGCCTCGCTCAGCCGCCGCGTGGGCACAGGCAGGCGCGCCAAGGCGCCCGCCACCTGGGGGTCCTCAGCCCACTGAGGCACGCCCAGCAGCCAGCTGTCCTGCGACCAGTGGGCAGCCCCGCTGCGCGACGAGAGCAGCGAGAGCGTGAGCTGCTCAGCCGAGCTCACGACTGCCCCCTCAGCACCTGCAACATCGACACCGCAGCGTCGATGAGGCGCCGCCGCTCTACGCGGTACGCCATGGTGGAGGCCGGCCCCGCACCCGCCGAGGTCGTCAGCGCCTGTGCCAGCGTCGTCACGACCGCCCTCAAGGCCTCAACGCTCCTCGCCTCCCCCGGCGTGGGCGTCTCGGTGGGCAGGGTGGGCACAGCCCGCGGGGCGGGCGTCTCCAGGGCTTTCGCAGCCTTCAGGCGCGGGTAGTGGTCGTACAGGTCCAGGTCTTCGATGGTCATGGCAGGTCCTCGTGGGGATGTCAGGCGTGGGTGGGGGCGGACGCCCCATGTACTTAGAACTCTGTACTGGGTGCTAAGAATTGCATGCGGCCCCCGAATTATTAATCGAATTATTAATCGAATTATTAATCCAATTAATAATCCAGGGGTGGTCGGGGGATTATTCTTTCCCGATCATTGATTTTGCTGAAGCCTGTTGCTGCGGGATGAGCACGCCGTTGGTATCACACCAGCGCTCGATCTCCGCCCAGGTCGGCGTGAACTTGCTGCTCAGGACAAACTGATCCAGATCGCGGAGGGCATTGTCGTTGATGTCCAGGAGCAGCGGGATGGCGTCTGGTCCATAGATGGCATACAGATGACCCTCAGCCTGGCAGCGTTGTGCGTTGGGCAGGTGGTCAGTCAGGCGTTCCACGAACAGGTTTGACAGGCGGGTGCGGTCAGCTCCTCGTCCTCGCCAGGCTGCCTCGACACGGAGGGCCAAGGATGTCTGTTGGGCAGGGGTCAGGCGTTCGAACTGGCTGATGTACCGCCAGTCGATGGTGGTCCATCGGGTCAGGTTTCGGTACAGCATGCCCCAGGCCAGGGTGGCGTAATCGGATGAAAGCATTGTGATCTCCTAGGAAAGCTTTCAGGTTTTGACGTGTAGCAGCTCGAGTGCTACAACTGCTACAAACTCGACGTTTGTAAAGCCCAGCTGCTACAACCTTTCAAAATGTAGGCTCAGAATGATTTGGTGGGGGTTCGGACTACGCGGAAGTTCGGCGTAACAGTTTTTAACGATCTAGAAAATGTTGCCTTACTACACAGCGGACGAATGATATCGGAAAAGTCTTACGAAGGGGTGAAATGTAGCACTGCGGCCTCTCATGAGTAGCCGTGTAGCAGCTCGGTAGCAGCTAGCCCACCAATTTTGGCGGTTGAGCTGCTACCGCGCTAAGTCCTTGATTTCATTCGGCTTTTACCCTTAACCCCCTCTTATAACCTATCGGTTATTTATTACATCTGATAATTTGTAGCAGTGTAGCAGTAAATCGAGAAGTTCAACATAGAGAAACAGCCAGTTCACCGTTCGACACAATTGGGATGAGAGTCATTCGCATCTAGTCGAACTCAAAAAACCCGTCCCTTCATATAGGCGATGGTCGATGTAGCAGTTCAACGACAACAGCCAGTCTCCGGGCGATTCGACCTGCAGATGTTTGAGAACGCCCGGATGGAACTGCTACAGCCCATCCGGGCAGGCTAGGGTCAACTCGGGAACTGGTCAGCCACCCGCTCCACCGGGTAGCCGCGCCCGTCTTGCTCTTCCATCCATTGCCGGACCTCCTCGTCCTGCTCGAACTCTTGCGCCCAGTTGATGAGGGCGGTGGTCGAAGCCAGGATGTCAGGCAGCACCTGTGCAGGGACGCGCTTCTTCAGCCCGATCATCCGGATGACACGCTCGCGGGCCTGGGACAGCGCACGAGCTGCCCGCACGGCGTAGTCGTAGTAGACGCGGACCGACAAGGAGGGCTCTTCGGCAAGCTCAGTGATGTTCCACAGCTCGACGATCTGCTCACGCAAGCCCTGCAGCTTGACGTTGGTGGTCGAACCTTGCCCCAACACACGTCGCGCCTCGTCCTCGCTGACACCGGCATTGACCAACCGGTCAATGTCCGCCTGCTTGATCTCTTTGCCGCGGATCATGAAGTCGATGGTTTCCTCGAACGTGTTCGGCATGTCGAACTCGCTCGGGGTGTGCTTCAGCAGCTCGGTGTAGGCCTTGTGATACATGGTCTTGTGCTCGATCAAGGCTTCCTGAGCCTGTTCTGCGCGTTCGCCTTGGTCCAGGACGACCGTGGCGTTGCCGATGAACTTGGTCATGGCGGTGCCGCAGGTGGAGCGGAGGACGGCCTTGAGGCCGCTGCCTTTGAGGGTGTCGTAGTACATGTGTGTTTTCCTTTACAGACTGCGTGTGAGGTCGAAGATCCGACCAGGGTGGTAGACGCCTGACTCAATCCAGCCGAAAGCGAACCGAGCCATGCCTGAGAAGGCGCTGCAGAGCAGACCAGCTACTGCCGCGGCCATCATTCCGGAGAAGGTGCCCCAGTGCATCGCTGCTGTCAGTGCGGTGGCGGCGATGTCCAGGGCAAGGGGCTTGCCAAGCCACTGCAGGGCTGTCTTCCTCGGGAGTTTGAGGAAGATGAGAAAGATTCCCAAGAAAACGATGAAACCTGACGCAAGCATGACCGTGGCACCTCTCTGTTTGGGTGGGGATGCCCCTAGGAGCCTCCAGAAGGCCCATAGCGGCGTTTTTGGGTCGGGCTAGGGTGATTCCCTTATCCCAGGCTCAGAAACGCTCCTAGGGCCTTTTAGAGGCTCTCAAGGGCATTCAAGGCTCCAGCGACTTCAAGGGACGGGATGCCCACGTGCCTCCCAAGGTCAGAAAAACAGGGCGGAGCCCCCGGAGGGGCCCCACCCTGCTCATCAGCGACCGCGGCGAGCGTCGTCGAGCGTGCGGAAGCTGCGGCCTTCGTCGCGTGCAGCCATTAGCTCTTCGAAGTGGGCTTCCTCGAAGGCCTTGGCCGCTTCATACAGTTCCTCGGCGGTGGCCTTCAGCAGCTTCGCGTCCGCGAGGGCGTTCAGATTGACGAAGCGGCAGGCGCGCTCGGCGGCGTAGTCCGCCTGGCGTTTCACGCTGGCGTAGGTAGCGACCCAGGTGGAGTACTTGGTAAGCGTGTCGAAGTCCTCGAACACGTCTTCCGGGTCGCTCGTCTCGGGGGCGGCGTCATATTCCGCCTTGATCGAGGGGGCGTCGGCCTTCAGCTGCTCCGCCTCGCTCAGCAGCTGCTTGGTGCGGTGCTCCATCACCAGCTCCAGCGGCATCGACAGCGCCTCGGCAACCATCGCCAGGGCAGCCTCGTCGACCTTCAGGCTGTTCTTCTGCATGCGCGCCAGCGTGCTGTCGATCGTGTCAGCGCGATCGAAGCTCGACAGGCCATTCAGCAGAGCCATGCCGGCCAAGGCCTTGTGCAGGTCGAAGAACTGCTCGGCGCGCTGGTGAGCCTGGCGAGCGCGCGAAGCGTCGCTGTCGTTGTCCAGCTGCTCATCCGAGCGGGAGGTCTCATCGAGGTGGTTGCGCTGATCCAGCGTGCCACCAGCGGTGCGCTCCAGGCGACGCTCCAGAGCCAGCGCGCCGCGTGCGGCGTTCACACCGCGGAAGAGGGCAGTGTTGGCCAGAGCCTTCAGGATGGCGATCTGGGTGGTGGTGTCGTTCTGGGACAGGGCGAAGGAGACGGCGTTCGAGATCATGGTGAAACTCCTGTGTATTGAGGTTTGGTGTTGAGGCGAGCTGCCTCACGGAACCCCCTCTGGCGAAGGGGCTCGATGTGTCAGCTCATCAGATCCTGCAGGTAGCAACGGACCTCATCCTCGGTCATGCTGCCGTCGATCAAAGCTGTCTCCAGCCTGATCAGGATGTCCTCGGGCGATTCAGTGCAGTCGCTGCAAAGGGCGTCCAGCTGCCACTGTTCGTAGCCGGTTTCGAGCAGAGTGTCGTTCATGTCAGCCTCCGCTCAGCGCTTCGCGACCCAGAAGCGGGGCAGGCCGATGCTGCGTGCTGCCTCGCGCTCTTCGAGTTTGCCCTGCATCACGAGCCGTTCCAGAATCGGCCTGTAATTACGGGGCAAAGTGCGGTGCTCCATCACGAAATCGATCACGAGGTTGTCGACGAAGTGACCGCTCTGGGGGAAAGTCCGATTATCCATTGTGATGCTCCAGTTCAGTGAATTTATAATCAAGCGCCCCGAATTGTTAATCCGGGGCATTATTCGGTTTCAGCAGCCGATGCGTTGCACAGCGCGCATTGCACGGCAGAGATCTTCGCCCAGCGTGAGCCGGCGTGTCTCGAGCGCCTGAACCGCAGGCGTGTCGTACATCGCGTTGTCCAGTTCGCGCAGCAGCTGGCAGCACTCCTCGTACATGATGCCTGAGGACAGCGCAGCGAAGCCGCGCAGGATGGAGCGCAGGTGCTCAACGCGGGCACGGCCCAGGACTTTGGCTTGGCGCTCGAAGGCGGGGAGATGCAGTTCGTTCATGGTGATGCTCCAGTTCAGTGAGTTGAAGGTGTTCACAGCGCGTCGCGCCAAGCCTGCTCGGCAGCGCGGCGTTGTCCAGCGCGCTCTTCCACGTGGGGGCGTGCCCGCGGCGCACGAGGGGCGGGTTTGGCAGTCATCAGACGACGGAGGAAGCAGATGACGAAGACAGCGATCAGTGCAGCGATGGCGTAGTTGATGATTTCCATGGTGTTCTCCGATGCGGCCCGAGCCGAAGCCCGGGCCAAAAGACTGTTCACAGCGCAGCGATTAGGCGTTTCATCAGGCGGCCGGCGGCGGCATAGCGCGGCGTGCTCAGCGACGACACGAAGTACTGCACCGTGTCTGTAGCCACGCGGCTGCGAGCGTCTTCCCACAGATCCATCAGCTGCTGCTTACCTTCACCGTCTTTGCAGTCGAGAGCAACCACGGCCCTCACCACATCCTTCAGCTGCTCCACGTACAGATTGCGCAGTTCGTTCATTTCAAGCTCCAGTTAAGTGAGAAACATCCGGGGAGAGAGGGCCCGGCATGCCGGGCCCGTGAGAGATCACAGAGCTGCCGAGTCGGCAGAGTCACGCCGCGCGTCAGCTTCGGTGAGGTGACGCGCTGCTTCGGCCTGGCGAGCTTCGCGTAGAGCGCGCAGCTCAGCCATGGCGTCGCGCACCGGGTCTTCGACCATCTTGCCGAAGATGTAGCCGGCGCCCATCAGTGCAGCCACGGCAAGGGCGCTGCCAACCGGCCCAAGGGTCTCGGTGTCGGTGGCTTTCTCGGTCAGGAGGACGAAGACGGGATTGTTGGTGTCCATGGTGTTGCTCCAGTTAGGTGGCGAACAATCGGAGAGAGAGAGGGCTCGGCATGCCGAGCCCGTGAGGGATCACTCTTCACGCTGGATGCGCGCAGCCTCGAACGGGTCCATGCGCTGCGGCATCTCAGCGTAGTCCTCGTCAGACATCAGGTCCGTACGCTCCTTCTTGGCGGCAGCCTTGCGCTTGCGCAGGGCCTTGTTGGCGGAGCGCGTGCGCAGCGCCCGCAGCAGCGTTCGCGCGAGTAGCGAATTGATTCACGGTCGTAGCATTCATGGTATTCTCCGAAGGAGTGTGGTGATGAACACACGAGAAAAGAGGCGAGCGCTTGCGCGAGCGCGAGCGCAAGCGAGCATTTAGTGAGGGTGCGAAGCACCTAGAACCCAGTACTCAGCTCTAAGTCACCGGACGGGCACGTAGAGCCCGCATGAAGGCCCCGAAGGGGACTTTGAACTGAGTACTCAGAACTCCGTACTAGGTTCTTTGTGCGAGGCGCCGCAGGCGCCGAGCTGCATGCGAGCGCAGCGAGCACAATATCTCAGTACCCAGTACGAAGTACTGGGTACTACGAGGTTGAGCGAAGCGAAACCGAAGTGGGGGGTGGGGATTTTGAAGTCGGGGAGCCCCCGGATCGCGCCGGCTCGAAACGGACGAAATGGACTCGCACTGAGTGTTCCTTAGTGGAGCCGCCCTGACGGGCCGGCCCCGGCAGCGTGCCGGCGCCAGTCTGGCCACCGCCCGGCATCGGTCTCTTCCAAGTACCTCGTACCGAGTACCAGGTACGAAGATCAGCCGGATCAATCCGAACCACCCCCCGGCCTCGTGACAGTACCGTCTGCCCGGAAAAATTCTGCAAATTTTGGAAATGGCGCAGGTGTTACCCCTCGGGGGCGTGCGCCCCTGGCGCAGCCTGTCATGCCGCCGCGAGCGGCTGGGCCCATCAGGGCCTCACCACCCACATGCACCTCGGCGGTGCCGGGCACACCCCTGACCACCCCTGCCCGACCCACTTGACGGCCTGTCAGGCCTGCCGTGCCCACCCATGCCTGCCAGGCCCCTCAGCCCCCGTGCGGATCCAAGAACTTAGTACCGAGTACGAAGAAGATCGCACCGGCTTCGCTGCAGATGGTGAGGAGCACCCCAGCGCCCGAGGTCGTTTAGATCGTCACGAAGCCTCCTCTCGGGCTCCGCCGCCCACCATCGGCTCGTAGGCACCATGACGTTTGCGGTGGTAGACTTAGGGACTTTTAGGAGGGGCCACCATGGCTCGCAAAGGTGTGTCGCTGCTCACGAGCCTCAAGGAGGAGGTGGCGCAGGCGGCAGAGAAGACTGAGGACTTGATCCTGTTCGACGAGATGCTGCCGACCAAGCCGCTGACCGCCCAGCAGGAGGCGTTCGTGCGGTACTACGTCGACGACGGCATGAGCCTGTCGGGCGCCGCCCGCAAGGCGGGGTTTTCCAACGGCACGATGGTGATGAAGGGCGCGGCGGTGCGCCGGGCTGTCGAGCTGCGGCGGGAGGAGTATGCCGCGGCGTCACGCGTGTCCAAGAAGCGGGTGGTGGACGGCATGCTCGAGGCCATCGAGGCGGCCAAGCTCAAGGCCGACCCTGCCGTCATGGTGGCGGGGTGGAAGGAGATCGGGCGGCTGTGCGGCCACTACGAGCCCACGAAGACGCAGATCGAGGTGAGCGTCAACGGCCAGGTCATGCTGCAGAAGATGACAGCCATGAGCGACGAGGAGCTGCTGCGCCTGGCGAGCGAGGACGCCACCGACGCCGACGTGATCGAGGCGGGCGATGAGTGACGAGCAGGTCAAGGAGGTGTCCAAGTCGGCGTCGGCCAAGAAGCTGCTCGCCGACCGCGTGCTGGCGCGCCGGCGCCTCATCCACTTCACCAAGATGACCCACCCGTCGTATGAGCCGGGGTGGGTTCACCAGGACATGTGCCGGCGGCTCGAGGTCTTCAGCGAGGCGGTGCGGCAGAGGAAGAGCCCCCGGCTCATGATCATGTGCCCGCCGCGGACGGGCAAGAGCGAGCTGGCGTCCATCCGGTTCCCGGCGTGGCACCTGGGGCATGCCCCCAACCACGAGATCATCAACGTGGGGTACAACCTCGAGCTGCCGACGGGCTTCTCGAGGAAGGTGCGGGGGCTGATCCAGGACCCGGTGTACGCCGGGGTCTTCCCGGGGACGGCCCTGGACCCCCAGTCGCAGTCGGCCGAGGCCTGGCTGACCACGAGCGGTGGCGGCTTCACGGCGGCGGGTGTCGGGGGTGGTATCACGGGTAAGGGCGCGCACCTCCTGATCATCGACGACCCGATCAAGAACCAGGAGGAGGCGGACTCGGCGCTGGTGCGCGACAAGCTGTGGGACTGGTACCAGTCCACGGCCTACACCCGTCTGGCTCCCGGCGGTGGCGTGCTGGTCATCCAGACCTGCTGGTCGGACGACGACCTGGCGGGGCGCCTGCAGCAGGCCATGAGGAAGGGGGCGGAGTTCGACCAGTTCGAGATCGTGAAGTACCCGGCGATCTCCGAGCAGTGGGAGTACCGCGACGACTCCAACCCGGACGTGCCGGGGCCGATCATCCGGTCACCAATCGCGCTGGACCTGAGCCTCCCTGACAACGCCGGGCTGACGCTCCTGCGGCCGATCGACTTCTGCCTGCACGAGGCCCGGTACTCGACCGAGGCGTTGAAGCGGGTGCGGGCCAACATGCAGCCGCGGATCTGGTCGGCGCTGTACCAGCAGAACCCGGTGCCGGACGAGGGTCTGTACTTCCGGAAGGAGTTCTTCCGGTTCGCGGATCAGCCTGCGCTGGACAACGTTCGCATCTTCACGGCCTGGGACTTCGCCATCGGGACGAAGCAGGTCAACGACTGGACGGTGGGCACCACCATGGCGTTGACGCCCGACGACGACTTGTTCGTGCTGGACGTGCATCGCATGAAGGGCGACGCGCTCGAGATCGTCGAGGCCATGCTCAACGTGGCCGGGCGCTTTGGGGTGGACCAGACCGTCGGGTACACTCTCGGCGTGGAGAACGGCCAGATCTGGCTGACCCTCAAGCCGTTCCTCGACCGCCGGATGCGCGAGCGTCGGATGTTCCTGCCCATCGAGGTCATGAAACCGCTGACCGACAAGATGGTCCGGGCGCGCCCGCTTCAGGGCCGCATGCAGCAGGGCAAGCTGTGGTTCCCCAGGAACGCCACGTGGTTCCCCCAGGTGGAGCAGGAGCTGCTGCGCTTCCCCGCCGGCGTCCACGACGACGTGGTCGACTCGATGGCCTGGGCCACCCATTTGGCTTTGGCTATGGAACCTCCCCGTATAATAGAGCCTCCCAAACCTCCGAGCTGGCGGGACAAGCTGCTCCCGTCGTTCTCTGGAACCCACATGAGTGCCTGAAATGCCTGTCAATACAGAGAAGACCTCCGAGGTCTGGAACCGGTACGTGTACCTGCGGGACCACGGCCACCTGAAGTTCATCCAGAAGGCTGACCGCTGCGACAAGTTCTTCCAGGGCCTCCAGTGGGACTCCGCCGACCTGGCCGCGCTGAACCAGGCCCGGCGCCCCGCCCTGACCATCAACAAGATCATCTCGACCATCGCCAACGTGCTGGGCGAGCAGATCTTCAACCGCACCGACATCGCGTTCCGCCCGCGCAACTCCGGGGCCACCTCCGAGGTGGCGGACGCCCTGACCAAGGTGTTCAAGCAGATCAGCGACAACAACCAGCTGCCCTGGGTCCGCTCTGACGTGTTCTGCGACGGCGTGATTCAGAGCCGTGGGTTCTTCGACGTGCGCCTGGACTTCAGCGACAACCTGCGGGGTGAGGTGCGGATCACCCAGCTCAACCCGAAGAACGTCCTGATCGACAGCGACGCCGACTCCTACGACCCGGACGACTGGCAGGACGTGATTACCACGTCGTGGATGACCATCGACCAGATCGAGATGCTCTACGGCAAGTCCAACGCCGACCTGCTGCGCATCCAGACGGGCGCCGCCAACGACTGGGACTACGACGCCGCTGACTTCAACCGTGACCGCTTCGGCGGGCCGTCGGTCGTGGGCCACACCGGGCTGGGCGAGGAGCAGGAGCGCATCCGTCGCAACATCCGGGTGATCGAGCGCCAGTACCGGACGCTCCACAAGGCCACCCACTTCGTGGACCTGACCAACGGCGACAGCCGGATGGTCCCCAACGACTGGGACGAGGCCCGGATCCAAGACTACCTGACCCGCAACCCGAACATCGCCACGACCCGGAAGCTGGTGCAGCGCATCCGCTGGACCGTCATCGCCGGCAACGTGCTGCTGCATGACGACTGGTCGCCGTACCGGCACTTCACGGTGGTGCCCTACTTCCCGTACTTCCGCCGCGGCCAGACCGTGGGCATCGTCGAGAACCTGCTCGGGCCCCAGGAGCTGCTGAACAAGGTCAGCTCGCAGGAGCTGCACGTGGTCAACACGTCGGCCAACAGTGGCTGGCTGGTGCGCCGCAACAGCCTGGTGAACATGTCGGTGGCCGAGCTGGAGCAGCGCGGCGCCCAGACGGGCCTGGTGCTGGAGGTGGACGATGTCAACAACGTCACCAAGATCCAGCCGAACCAGACGCCGTCCGGCCTGGACCGCATCAGCTACAAGGCTGAGGAGCACATCAAGGCCATCTCCGGCGTGTCCGACTACATGCAGGGCTTCGCCCGGGAGGACGTGGCCGCCAAGTCGGTCGTGGCCAACCAGAAGTCCGGCCAGGCCAACATGGCCAAGGTCATGGACAACATGAACCGGACGGACCACCTGCTGGCCCGCGCCGTGCTGGCCCTGGTCCAGGAGTACTACACCGAAGAGCGTCTCGTTCGCATCACGGCCGACAAGATGCTGGGCACCACCGAGGAGATGGTCGTCAACCAGGTCACGCCCGAGGGCACGATCCTGAACGACCTGACCCTTGGCGAGTACGCCATCGTCGTCACCAACGAGCCCGAGCGCGACACCTTCGAGGACAGCCAGTTCGACCAGGCCGTGCGACTGCGGACCGAGGTGGGCATCCAGATCCCGGACAAGTTCATCATCCAGGCCTCCCGTCTGCGCGACAAGTCCGACATCATCACCGAGATGGAGGGCGACCCGAACAGCCCTGAGGCCCAGAAGCAGGCCGAGCTGCAGCAGCGCATGCAGGAAGCCGAGGTGGCCCAGAAGGAAGCCGACGTGGCCAAGGCTCAGGCCGACAGCCAGCTGTCCCAGGCCCGCGCCCAGCGCGAGCAGGTCATGGCTCAGGTCGAGGCCCAAGGCGAACCTGCCGAGCAGGACACCACCATGGTCGAGCTGCAGAAGCTGCAGGCCGAGATGGAGCTCAAGTTCAAGCAGCTGGAGATGGAGATCGCCCTCCAGCGCGAGAAGATGGCCCAGGAGATGGCCCTCAAGCGTGAGGAACTGGCCATGAACAGCCAGCTCAAGGCCGAGGAGAGCCGCAACCAGCAGGCTATCGCTCAGCACCAGGCCATAGAGAAAGCCAAATCAGATAGAATCGCCGCAGTGCATCAACGGGCGCAACCCCGGGACAACGCCCAGTCCCCCTCCGGCAAGCCGGCCGCCCCGGCCCAACCCCGGTCTGACAAGGAGCCTTCCAAATGAGTGAGCAAACCCAAGAAGTGCAAGCTGAGAACCCAGTACCGAGTACTGAACAGGACCGCGGGGACCATTTCGAGCCCGAAAAGGAGCCCGTCAAGGACAGCCTGAGCGAGGCTGAGGCCGACCTTGACAAGGAAGGCGAGGAAACTGCCGAGGAAAAGGCCCAGCGGGAGGCCGAAGAGGCCGCCGCCGAGGCCAAAAAGCGGATCCGGATCCCGAAAGCCCGCTTCGACGAGGCCATGACGAAGGCCCGGGAGCGGGAACGGGCGCTGCAGGCCGAGATTGAGCGCCTCCAGGGGGTCCAGCAGGAGCGCCAGTACGGTGCCGACCTGGGCGCCATGCGCTCCAAGATCGAGGAGCTGTCGGACAAGTACGAAGACCTGATCATGGAGGGCATGAAAGAGGAGGCCCGCAAGGTCCGCCGCGAGCTGGATGCCCTGCGTGACCAGTTCAACGACGCCTCCGTGGCCGTCAAGACCCAGGCCGTGCGCAAGCAGACCCTGGACACCCTCTCCTACGAGCGAGCGCTGGACGAAGTGGAGCGCAAGCACCCCGTCCTGAACCCGGATGCCCCCGAATTCGACGCCACCAAGGCCAACGAGGTGGCTGACCTGATGGACGCGCTGATCGCCAAGGGCAAGAACCGTGCCCAGGCGCTCGCTCAGGCCGTCAAGTACGTGGTCGGCGCCCCCGTCGAGAAGCCCACGGCCCCGGCCCGGGCCGTCGAGGCCCGTCAACGTGCCGCCGACGCTGACAAGCGTCAGCCCCCGGCCACCACCGCGGTCGGCAAGCCGTCGGACCAGGGCGGTCTGCGTGACGGCAGCCCTGGCAAGCTGACTCAGTCCCAGTTCGACCGCCTCGACGAGGCCACCATTGCGCGGCTGCGCGGGGATGATCTGTGATGCAAGAGTTCGGGTCACTCCTCAGTGACCTGCTCGCCGCAGGCAAGCCGGTGGAGAGCCGGCTCCTGCGCGACGAGACGGGTCGCATCTGCCTCGACGTGAATGGGCAGCGGTTCCGGCTCTTCAACAACGAGTTCCGCCCGGACGAGCCTGTCCGGGAGAAGCCGCCGACCCAGCGCGTGCTCTCCCCCGGCCTGGACGGGCTCCTGATGGGGGCCATCGGTGGACGCTAATCTGGCGATCATGTGGCTGAAGGGCCTGGTGGAGTCCGGCATCAACGTGGCCGGGCCCGAGACATGGGGTCGGGTGCGCGAGATCGTGCTCTCCGCCGAGCTGGTCGACCCCGCCCCCACCAAGATCGTCGAGGTCTACCGGCCCCCGGTACTTGACAAATCCCGGCTGGAGCAAGAGTTGTCGTCGTGACTTCTTCTTGCCCCACCTGTAAGTCTTTGATAGGCTTCGCCTATTCGCTTCGTGGCAGCGATAGAGCCACCTGTCCGCCGACCGGGGCGTTCCCGGTGATTGTTCAACTTCCCTGAGAGAGGCCACAAATGGCTCTTACCAACTTTGGTCTGCTGACCGACGAGCAAAAAACCATCTGGTCGATGGACATGTGGAAGACGGCTCGGAACGTGTCGTTCATCGGCAAGTTCCTGGGCACCGGCTCCAACTCCATGATCCAGAAGATCGACGAGCTGAAGAAAAACGAGAAGGGCGCCCGCGCGGTGATCACCCTGCTCACCGACCTGGAAGGTGACGGCGTCGCTGGCGACCGCAACCTGGAAGGCAACGAAGAAGCCATGCGCTCCTTCGACCAGGTGATCCGCATCGACCAGCTGCGTCATGCTGTCCGCCTGGAAGGCCGCATGGCTGACCAGAAGTCCATCGTGAACTTCCGCCAGAACGCCCGCGACCAGCTGGCCTACTGGCTGGCCGAGCGCATGGACCAGATGGCCTTCCTGACCATGTCCGGCGTGTCGTACAACATGAAGAACAACGGCGCTCCGCGCGGTCGTTCGGATCTGCCCCAGCTGGAGTTCGCCGCCGACGTGGCTGCTCCGACTGACGCCCGCCGTGCCCGCTACGACGCCGCCAACAAGCGGCTGGTCGTGGGCGGCACCTCCTCGCAGGTGATGGCAGCCGACACCCCGACGTGGGACCTGTTCGTGCAGCTGAAGGCCTACGCCAAGGACCAGTACATGCGCGGCCTGAAGGGCAACGGTGGCGAGGAGACGTACCACGCCTTCCTGACCCCGCAGGCCATGATGCGCCTGAAGCTGGACCCGCTGTTCATGCAGAACGTCCGCTCCGCTCAGGTCCGCAGTGGCAGCAACCCGCTGTTCACTGGCTCGAGCGTGATGATCGACGGCATCATCTTCCACGAGTACCGCAACGTCTACAACACTGCCGGCGCTGCTGCTGGTCAGAAGTGGGGCGCTGCTGGCAACGTGGACGGCTGCCAGATCCTGTTCTGCGGCGCCCAAGCACTGGCCATGGCTGACCTGGGCAACCCGGACTGGACCGAGAAAGAGTTCGACTACGACAACCAGATCGGCATCGCCACGGCGAAGATCCTGGGCTTCCTGAAGCCGCAGTTCAACTCGATGTACAGCAACAACACCAAGCAGGACTTCGGTGTGATCTCGGTGTACACGGCCCAGTGATAGACTACCCCTCATCTTGAATCCAACGAGGTGAGGGGGTCCACCGCGCATGTCGCTCGTACCAAACGCGATCAATCTAGGGGAGCCGTGGTCTGGCTCCCAGGACACCCCCGCCGCCCCTCTCTGGCAGCTGTTGGAGATGGGCGGCTTCGCTGTGCGCATCGGCTACGTGGCTGGAGGCTTCCTTCAGACCAACGAGCACATCCGCATCCGGACGCCCCCGCGCGTCAGCACCACCCCGATTACCTTGCGCTTCTACGTTGGGGAGTACCTCAACAACGTGGTGCGCTCCGCAGACACCCGCCTGACTGAGATTGGCACGGCTCAGTTCACCCAGGCGGAAGAGACGATCCTGATGCCGTCATGGCGCGCCGGGCACACCCGCACGGTGCAGCTCTTCATGACGGTCGACAACCCGCGCGACCTTCGTTGGGCGCCTGAAGGCGGGTATGTCGTCGAGCTGCTGCAGACTGAACCCCTGTCGCAGTCGCAGACCATCACCCCCGCAGGCGCCGCCCCGACGCTCGACTTCGGCACCGCTCGGCTGGGTGCCGGCAGTGTGACCATCGCCCCGGCAGGTCTGGCCCCGACGATCGACTTCGGCACCGCTCGGCTGGGTGCCGGCAGTGTGTCCATCACCCCGGCCGGCTTCGCCGGCGGCGACCTGGGCACGCCTCTCCTGACTACTGGCGGCGCAATCGTGGCCCCCGCCGGTGCTGCCAACGATCCAATCTTCGGAACTGCACGGCTGAGTGCCGGCGCTGTGACCCTCGTCCCTACCGGCATCGCGCCGACCTCCGAGGTCGGTCCCCCGGTGGCATCCTCGGGCGGCACAGTCATCAGCGCCAGCAGCATCACCTCGGCCGTCATGGTCGGCAGCCCTGCTGTCACTGGGCGCCGACCTGTTCCGAAGACGATCTCCCCGCTCGGCATCGCCCCACGGTTCGAGATCGGGCGTCTCAAACTCACTCAGGGCAGGGCCGGGCCGCGCACCCTCGGCGTGCAAGGCATTGATTCCGCGAACACTTTCGGCTCTGCCGTGGCCTACGGGTTGGCGCCCTATTCGCCCTACGTGGTAACATCCAGCATCCCCAGCCGCACCTCTTTCGGCAATTACGCCTCGATTCGGCTGGCTTCTCAACCGCAGCCCCTACCCGGGACTGATCCACTCGAGAGAGTCATCATGGCGAACATCGCTTCCGTGCGTACCGCACAAGAGGTGCTGACCGTCGAGATCCCCATCGATCTGACGAAAGACACCTACACCGACCCCACCACCGGCGTCCAAAAGCCCATCGCTGAAGGCACGCCCCTCACCGGTGTCCCCCTGGTCAAGCTGCCGCGTGGCGCCCGCATCCTGGGTGGCGGCGTGGTCACGACCACGGCCATCACTGACTCGGCCGCCAAGGTCGCGCTCAAGCTGTTCGAGCCGAAGACCAACACGGCCATCTACAACGGCGACGACATCAAGTCCGCCGGCAACCGTCCGATCGCCGGTGCTGGCGTGTTCTTCGAGGACACCCCGGTGCAGTTCGCCCTGACCGCGACGAAGATCACCGCCGGTCAGATCATTGTCAGTCTGCAATTTGCAGTCCGTGACCGTGCGGACTACAACCTCGGAGGTGTATGATGGCCTGGCTCTCGCACCCTGGCAACGTCGTTGTCAACACGATCTACGGCTGGAGCGGCACGTTTGAACCGGACGTGCCCGTCCATGTCCCGGATGTAGCCGAGCGCGAATGCCGCGCCGTCGGTTGCGTCGATGCCGAGCCCCCGGCAGAGCCGGTCGAGGCCAGCAAGAAATCGAAGAAGGCCGAGTGAGATGACGCCCCAGCAGCTGCACGACCTGTTCCGCGCGCACGTCCGTGATGAGGCCTACCCCTACCTGTGGTCTGAGGTGGAGGTGTGGGCCTACATGAACGACGCGCAGGAGCAGTTCTGCCGGCTGACTGGGGGCATCCCCGACTCCACTTCCGACCTCTGCACCGTCGAGTACGATGCGGGGGATGCCTTCGTCGATTACGACCGCCGCATCCTGAAGCTGCGGCGCGTCACCCGGGACGATCGGTGCCCGGTCGAGATCGTGAACGACGAAGACATCCAGTTCGGCACCCGGCGCCCCACGCCCCGCGAAGGCGAGGTCCACGCCGTGGTGATCGGTGATGACCAGTACTCCATGTTCCTGCGGGACATCCCGCGTGAAGATGGTGAGCTGAACCTGCACGTGCTGCGCCTCCCTCTGGAGGAAGTGACCGGTCCCGACTCCACGCTCGAGATCGACAGGCAGCACCATCTCCACCTGCTTGATTGGATGAAGGCCCTGGCCTACTCCAAGCAAGACGCGGAAACCTACGACAAGGGCAAGGCGGAAGAGTTCCAAGCCGCCTTCGCAGCCTACTGTGACAGGGTCCGCGCCGAGCAGGGGCGCCGGGAGCACAAACCCCGTACCGTCGCCTATGGAGGCCTATGAAGATCCTGCTGTCCTGGGGCAACAAAGTCAGCCCCGAATTTCGTACCCGTGTCGTCGACATGTGCAAGCGCTTCGGCTGGACCCACGAGCACGCCTCGTGGATCATGGCCTGCATGGCGTTTGAGTCCGGCGGCACCTTCCGCCCGAACGTCCGCAATGCAGCGGGCAGCAAAGCGGTGGGCCTGATCCAGTTCATGCCCGCCACCGCGACGGCTCTCGGGACCACCGACGCTGCGCTCGCCGCCATGACGGCTGAGGAACAGCTCGTGTGGGTCGAGAAGTACTTCCGCCCCTTCGCCAAGCGCATCCGCTCCCTGTCGGACATGTACATGGCGATCCTGCTGCCTCGGATGATCGGCGCCCCCGATGCTGCATCGCTCTTTGACCACGGCATCGCCTACAGCCAGAACCAAGGTCTAGACCTGAACCGCGATGGCATCGTCACGAAGGCCGAAGCAACGCATCGCGTCGCAGCGAAGCTGCAGGAAGGCAGGCTGCATGCCTGCACCGAGGTCTGGTGATGACGTGGGTCGACTTCTTCTGGGCGACATGGTGGGGCAAGACGCTGGCCTACGTCAGCGTGTCTGCCGTGGCGGGCGGGATCGGATACATGCTGCGCACCGCGAATGAGGGGGCTCGCCCCACCGCGTGGCGCACGATGTTGGAAGTCTGCGCTGCGGGCTTCGTGGGGCTCCTGTTCAAGCTGGTCTGCGAGGAGATGCACTTCTCGGACCAGTGGACGGGGGTTATCGTTGGGCTGGCAGGGTGGCTTGGTGCCAACGCGAGCGTGAGCGTGCTGGAACAGTTCGTCTACGACAAGCTCGGCATCAGAAAGTCCCCCCGCAACGAGGAGAACGAATGATCGCAACCCTGTCCAAGTACCCCGTACTGGGTACTTCGATCCGCTTCATCACTGGCAAAGCGCGCCTGTTCGTCGAGTACGTGCTCTTGGCGCTGCTGGTGGCGGCGGTGGCGAGCTGTGTCACGCTGTGGATGGAGACCAAGGCCCAGAAGCAGATGCTGAACGATCTGCGGTACAGGATCACGCAGAACGAGGCCACGAACGCTGCCCAGACACAGACCATCGCGGAGCTGTCCGAGGCCCGCCTGAGAGACGCGGCGGCGACAGCCGGGCTCATCAAGGACTTCGAGCAGCTCGCCAAACTTGACCGATCAACCCAACGCAAGCTGAAGGAGCTGGAGAGAAAAAATGTCGCAGTTCGTAGTTATCTCGACCAGCCTGTGCCTCCTGAGCTTGGCTGCCTGCTCGACGGGTCGTGCGCTGCACGAGCCGCCGCGGGTCGAGATCAGGCAAATAAGGGTGCTGCCACCGGAAAGTCTGATCCAGCCGTGCGAGGTGCCGCGGGTCAACCCGGTGGTGGTCAATCGAGACCTGGTTGAGGCACTCCACGCGCAGCGCACGGCGCTTCGCCAATGCGCCCGAAAGATTGATAGAATTCGCCAATGGGTGGGCGATGGATCACCCGATTCGATTGAGGAGCCATAAATGGCAAATGCACTGTTTGATTCTGCCCGCCAGCTTTTTCTGGAAGGCGCCCTGAACTGGAAGACCGACCCGATCTACGTCGCGCTGATCGACACCGATAAGATTCAGGTCAATCTGGCTGCACACGACAAGTATGGCACCTACCAGGCCGCCGTCGTGGGTTCGCCCGTCCCGCTGACGAACAAGAGGACCGACGGCGGTGCCGCCGACGCTGATGACGTGACGTTTCAGTCGGTATCGGGCGCCAGCGTCGAAGCGCTGCTGCTCTACAAGCAGGGTGTGCCGGAGACCAACGGCAACCTGATCGCATGGATCGACGTGGCGACGGGTCTGCCCATCACGCCGAACGGCGGTGACATCATCGTCACCTGGGACAACGGCAACAACAAAATTTTCAAACTGTGATCAGCGCGAGCGTCAAGTTCATCCGCAGCTCGGACAAGGGGGTACCCCCAGCTCCGAGCAATTGGGACACCTTTGTCGCATGGATCAAGGGTGTCTTCATCAATGGCTTCAACGAGGTGAACGTCACTCGTGTGGCTCATCAGACGGGGGAACTGACGCTCACGCTCCCGGACAACCACGGCTTCGAGCAGTGGCAGGTACTCTCCCTGTCCGGCGCCGCGGACGCGCGGTTCAACGTGGACATGCGCGTGCTGCGGGTGCGGGGTCAAGAGGTGGTGTGCAGCGTGGACAACAAGCTGCCCCCCACCACGACGGGCACGATGAAGGTGAAGCAGGCGCCGGTCGGGTGGGGGATCACCTACGAGAACGAGACGACGCTGGTGCTCCACTCCAAGGCGCCCGGCGGGCAGTACTACTTCCAGTTCCTCAAGCGAGGCGATCGCCAGATAGAGATCCGAGGGTGCGAGGGGTGGAACAACGGGCAGCCGGTGAATGAGTGGTACCGGTCGGCAAGCTCGACCCGATCGATGAGCTGGTTCTCGGTTTATGGGGGTACTCCCTACGACTGGGCGGCGATCGGGGATGACCAGCTGTTCTACACCCTGCACAACGTGCAGGGCACGTCCTTGCACCCGCGCGACTCGTCCTTCCGCAACGGCAGCTTCAAACTAGGTATCTTCGGGAAGTTCCTCGCTCTCAACCCGGCGAACCCCGGACACACGGTGTTTTCCCGGTCGCCCTACGAGACAAATGTGTCGTGGACCGAGAGCGTCGATTTTTCGTCTCAGCTCGGAAAAGAGGCGACGGACTCTACGCTCCTAGGGTCGCGTGCCCCTACCGGAGAATTTCTTTTCGGGGGGCAAGCTTTTGGGACATGGGGGGCGGACCCCTCCAGTAATGAGAGTGGGTTCCCGATCGCAGTCCAGAATGGGTTCGTCCTGTCCCCCATGTATGTGAATTCCCGTGGCGCGCTGTGGGGGCAATGGCCTGGGTTGTATCGCGGCTCGCGGTACCCTTCCGGGCAGGTGGTGACGGGCGTACCCGGGATGGACGGGCATGCGTTCTTGCCCGCGACAACTGGTTACGACGGCTACGGGCGCTGGTTCTTCGATATCACAGGGCCATGGCGCTGACAGAGATGCGGGTGTGGGTGCTGCGGGGTGACAACATCCCGTACGTCGCTGACCTCGTGTTCGCGCATACCGCCGGCGGTGCGGCGGCTACGCAGCCCACGCAGTGGTCAGGTCAGCAGGGGTTCTTCTACCCTGGTGGGGCGAATGTGGGCGTCGCGTGGGTCAAGTTCCCCACACCTCGCGGCTTTGCCGAGCTACGGGGGCGTCGGAGCAACCGTAACAACCGCACGGCGCAGTTGGAGATCTGGGGCGGGCCGGAGCTTGCAGAGCTGCGATTGCTCTACATCATGGGCGTGCCCGCCGGCACCGCGGAGGAGGCATTCGTGTTCGACATGAGCAAGCCCCCGCTGGAGATCCCCGTACTCATGACAGGGTTGACCATCTCTCCGATGCTCCGCCCTTATACCCCACCGGTGCCACCTCGACCGATGCTGACGGCGCCAATCCTGTGCGGCGGAAGCGATGACGTGGGCGGCGTAATCTTCGGGACGACGCTCTGCAATGGGGTGCCGGCGCGCCGGCTGGTGGAGATCCTCGACGGGGAGTCGCACCGACTGGTAGGCTCGGCCCAGTCAGGCGCGGATGGGGTCTACAAGATCGACGGGCTCACGGCTGAGAAGGAGTACGTGGTCGTCTCCTACCCGATCGATGGCGGGCAGAACGCCGTCATCTACGACCGTGTGAAGGCGGTGCCGCGCCCGGTATAATCGTCGGATGGCCACGCCCGTCCGCTACACGCCGCCCAGCGGCTACAACCTCCAGCTCGAGTGCGCCAAGGGTAAGTACACCGCACCCTTGGGGTACGGGCTCGTCCTCGAGTGCCAAGCCTCGGAGCTGAAGCGCGTCAGCGGCGCGACCATCGTGCGGGAGACCCTGCACGGCACGCCTGTCGTGCGCTCCGGCTCCGCCTACGTGCGTCCGATCGGCTGGCAGATGAGTGTTGTCGGGCGTCACAGGCTCATCCCAGGTAAGTTTCTCGTCTACCAGTCACCGCTGCGGAACGAGCAGCACTTTGGTCGGCACGAGGTGCGTAACGCCGCACAAGACGCCAAGGCAGAGGGGTGGGACAGCGCTGAGTACGGTGTGCGAGCGGTCATCGCCAACCGCCATTCATTCGTGCGCCCCGTCGGTACTGACATCGGTACCTACCGGCCGTGGGGCAACAATCCTGTCCGCGCTCAGCTCGTCGAGTACCGCCAGTTCGGTCGTCTCACGCTAACGCACTGGCTGCAGCACATCGTCGGCTTCACCGGTGGTGACCTTGGGTTACGGAAGTTCGGCGATCACGAGGTGCAGCGCCGCCGCCCCCGTCTACCCAACGAGCTGCAACCTGAGCCGATTCAGGCAGGCGAAGTCGGCGGGCATACCGTCAAGCGGCTTCATAAGGTCGCCCCACTCCCGGCGTTTGGTGGAGAGGGCGGGTTCCCCTGGCTGCACCTGAACGGTCAATGGTTCCCGACAGAAGCCATCCCGCCCGGCGCGGTGGGCGAGCACGAGGTGAAGCGCGGTGCTCCGCCGCAGTACCTGACCTTCGTGTCCCTGGGGAACACCTGGACCATCCCGCGCCCGTCGCTGCGCATCGAGGGTACGCAGACCGCAGGCCCCGCCGGCGTGGACCTCACGGCGTGGGGGGAGCACAAGGTTGAGGGCAAGCAGCCTCGCCAGTACCTGCTGCCGGCGGGGTGGGAATCCCTCACCCCTGTCATGCACCGGACGAAGATCCGGAACAAGCAGGAGACGCTGAAGGACTTCGGCCTCGGCTACGCCAGCTCCTATGTGAGCCCGAACGCTCGCGTATGGCTGGGTCGCCAGTACATCACCGTGGAGGGTGAGGCCCACGCGACGTTCGGCCATAACACAGAGGTCACGCAGAAGACACAGTGGGCCTACCCGTCGAGCTGGTGGGCAAGCGACTACAGCTTCCATACGCACGTCTGGATCTATCACGCCTACGTGCAGGTCGGCGGCTTCGCGAACAAGCCGATCGTCGGCACCCGCACGGATGTCAGGTACCGTGATAAGTGGGTCAAGCCTGAAGGCTGGCTCGCTGGCGACATCGGTCAGCACGTCATCGCTTATGACGTGCAGCAGGTGCGCGCGGACGGGTTCGGCTCATCGACCTTCGGGAAGCACACCCTGAAGCGCCCCGGCACAATCCAGCCGGCGCCAATCGTCCCCAGCTCGCTCGTCGGTGATCATCACGTCAACCTGCCCCGCGAGATCCGTCCCACCTGGACGCCTGCGAGCGCGGTCGGCAAGCCGCACTTCTGGCCAGGTCGCTTGCTGCAGCCGGAGGGATTCAACGACACGCGCTACGGCAAGCCGCGAGTCGTCACCGGGTATCAGATCGTCGACGTCAAGCACAAGGGTATCGAGATGGGACTCGTGGGCGAGCATGCGCTGCGCCTGCGCAACCAGACGATCGCGCCCTACCATGAGCAGGATGCACTGGAAGAGAGCGTGGTGTCGGAAGACCTCAGTGTCATCCCGAGGAACTTCCGCCTACGCCCTGCCGGCTGGCGCTCGGAGCGGTGGGGCTACCATCGCCTGACCCGCACTGGCGACCAGATCAAGCCAGCCGACTGGGGCTCCCTCGATTTCCCCGAGCAGCATGTCGGCCACCGCGTGCGCTACATCGCCCCGCTCGGCTGGCAGCAGCAGGACCAGTTCAATCGCTGGACCTCTGTCGGCAACCTGGCCTGGACCGTTGCCCCTCTTGGCTTCATGGACCCGGCGATCGGGCGGCACTGGGTGAAGGACGCTGCCCAGCACATTCGTTTCATCCCGCCCATCACCCCGCCGGAGATCCCTGAGCACTGGGTGAGCCACGGCGTGCGTACCGTCGCACAGTTCCATCGCGCCTCCGACGACTTTGAGCGCATCGGTCCGAACACGGACGTGCGGCTCAACCCCTATCCGGTCGCGCCGAAGCCAGTCCGTGGGGGCGAGCCAGGCGTGCCTGCGTTGCGCCTGCACCGTGACCGCATCAGCCCTCGCCAACACTCAGTCAGCTCGACCTACGGGCGACCGTTCATCCGTCTGCGCGACAGCTACGTGACCTACGATGGCTGGGTCTCGCACGAGATGGGCCGCGCCACGGTGCGCCTGCGAGACAGCTTCGTCCGTCCAGAGGGCTGGTATCACGGGCAGTGGTTCACCCCGCTGGTGCGTGACTCTCGCACCTGGGTCAACCCGAAAGGCTGGAACTCCCTCAAGATCGACCGCTTCACGACGGTGCAGCAGCGCGCCCCGCTGGGCCCCCACCTGCAGCGCATCGACCTGTTCAAGCGCAAGCCCGACGGCGGCTACGAGCCCGTCGGCTACGGCTGGGACAGTCTGCTCATGGGGCGCCCACTGCTGCCCACGCAGTACATCTACCCCGACGCCATCGACCCTCCAGGCTTCGGCCGGCACCGCGTCACCGCCAACCAGGTCTTCCCGAAGCCCATCCTCGAGGACTCTACCTTTGGTGTGCCGTCGCTCACCCGCACGCGCACGATCGTCGTCCGTTCGCTCGTCCGGGAGAAGGACTCCTTCGGTAAGCCCTGGCTCTCCCCCTTCTTCATCTGGGCGCCCACCGGTGACGCCTGGCCCTTCGGTGGTGAACCTGAAGGCCGTGGCTCTCCTGTCGGCCGGGGCTCCCCTGAGCGCTGGGCGGATGATCCGCCCGGCCGCGGCTGGGACGGTACGTCTTCCTTCCCCTGGTTCGGCTACGCCGACGTGGCTCACCGCCGCCGTCGCATCCTGGCCGGAGCAGGCACGCCGGAAGACACAGGTCACAAGGACTTCGGTCGCGTCGGCAACAAGCGCTACTTCGGCCGCCACTTCATCGAGAACGCGATCCGTGAGATCGCCCCGAAGGGCGTTCACTCATGGCGTGAGGGCTTCCCCACGGTCAGCGGTGGCATCCACTATGTCGAGCTGGAGAAGTGGGACTACCACGACGGCATCGCCAACACGCAGGCCTTCGGTGAGCACCGGGTCTGGCAGCATGGAACCCCGGTGCAGCCCGGCGCCGCGCCGGAGGGCTTCATCGCCGCCATCGTCGGTGGCCACACGGTTGAGAACCAGAACCGCACGATCTACCCGCGCGGCATCAGTCACACCGGCAACCCGCAACTCCCCGGCTCGCTGAACCCCTTCGGCACGCCGACCATCGGCTGGCCCCGGACCTTCAACGGCTTCGGCGGCTTCGACTCTGCCGTCATCGGCGGACACGTCGTCCAGAACTGGATCCGTCACCTGCGCCCCGAGGGGTGGGTCAGCTGCTCGCTCGAGGACCAGAACTTCGACGACTTCGTCCGCCCGATGCGGGTGACGCGCCTTGATCCGCCCTCCGACGCCGTGATCCCCTGGGGCCACGAGAGCAGTACCGTTGGTACGCCTACGCTCGACACCGCTGACCGGGGCGTGCGCGTCTTCGGGATCGGCGGCATGCCTCCGCCCGCGCCGCGCGTGCAGGGTCGCATCTACCTCGCCGCCCAGGGCTTTGGCGATACGCTCTTCGGCGACGTGCGCCGGGTCATCCCCGGCACAGTGCAGGCCATCGGTGTGCCTCCTACTTCCGAGCCGTCTGCTACACTGGCCCGGCGCGTGCGCCCCACCGGCGCGCTCACGCAGCACATCGGTCGTCCGGCCGCCGCCTTGCACCTGCAGCCCGCCGGCATCGATGCCTTCACCTGCGACAAGCATGTGGTCAGCAACCCGTTCAACTGCGACCTGCTGGTGCTGCCGGCAGTCACGATTCCCTCACCCCAGTACATCGGCGCCCCGCGCGTCATCCAGCGATGAGCCGAACGACACCCTTCCCCCTGCCGAAGCTCGGCATCGACAACGTGACGCACGAGACCCGCATGAAGGCAGGCACCGTGCGGCGCGCTGACAACGTGGACATCACCCCCGACGGGGCGTTCAAACGACGGTCGGGCTTCCGCCTGCTCGAGCCCGGCGACTATCACTCGCTCTGGCGCAACCCGGTGACCGGCACCGTCTTCGTCTGCCGCGGCAACGAGGTCTGCGTGATCGGCGCCGGGCGACAGCTCTTCCCCATCGCAACGCTCCCCACCTCTGAGCCCGTCACCTACTGCGAGTACAACGGCGCCACCTACTGGGTGCACCGGCGGGGCCTTGGCTGGCTGCCGACGGACCGCTCGAACGGACGCGCGGTCGGAGTACCCAGTACCTGGTACGAAGTGCTTAGAGAATCAGCAGGCGCCATGCCGGCGGGCCGGTACGGGGTGAGCGTCACTGCCGTGGACGACCGGGGTGAGGAGAGTGCTGCCAGCCCTGTCGAGTTCATCGAGGTGACGCAGGGCGGCATCAGTGTCGAAGGCATCGTGACTGACATGCCGACCGTGCGCGTCTACATCACCGACGCCAACGGCGAGATCCTGCACCAGGCCATCAAGGCGCCGGCAGGCTTGCCCATCTACACGGTGGCCGAGTGCGCCAAGGGTGGCGAGCTTGACACGAGGCAGCTGCGCCCCATGCCGGGCGGGCAGCTGGTGGCTGGCCATGCCGGCCGTCTCTACGTGGCCGACGGCTCCACGCTCTGGTTCTCCGAGGCCATGCGCCCGCACCTCAACTCACTGGCCCACGGCTACATCGAGATGACGGGGCGCATCACGCTGCTGATGGCGGTGCATGACGGGGTCTACGTGGGTGACCAGCGGGGCGTGTGGTTCATGTCCGGACGCGACGCCGGGCAGCTGCAGCCTCGGCTCGTCAACAGCGCGGTGGCCATGGAGCGCAGCGGGGTGCTGGTGGAGGCCTCGGCGTTCAACATGCAGGTCGTCGAGAGCAACACCCCGGTGGTGGTGTGGCTGACTGCCGAGGGCTACCGGGCAGGCAAGGCTGGTGGCGACGTGGTGCCGCTGCAGGCCGATCGGCTACGCGTCGCGCGCGGTGCAGGGCGCAGCTCGTTCGTCATGCGTGACGGTGTCAAGCAGGTCGTTTCTCTTGTAAAATCAGGGCTTTCGGCGGTAGGGTCCGCCGAGGACTCTCAACTCCTTCCGTGAGGTGATCATGCCTGAACTGGCAAAGTATGCACGCGAGTTCGTCCGTGCCGTCGAAGCAAACAAGTTCGAGAAGACGGGCTCCGGTCTGTACTTCCCCAAGGCCAAGGCCTTCCTGCAGGGCACCTACTTCCACAGCGTCAACGGCGAAGACGAGGTGGTGGACCACAACCTGCTGCCCGACGAGGGCATGGCCTACCTGCTGCTGACCGGCCTGGCCGGCGGCACCGCCATCACCAAGTGGTACCTGGCCCCGTACACCAGCAACTACACCCCGACGGCCACGCTGACCGCGGCCAACTTCGTGGCTGCTGCCGGCGAGCTGGTGTCCAACACCGAGGGCTACACCGAGAGCACGCGGCCCCAGTGGAAGCCGGGCGCGGTGGCGGGTGTGTCGATCGACAACCTGCAGGACAAGGCCACGTTCACCTTCGCCACCCGGAGCACCGTGACGATCCACGGCGTGGCCATGGTGAGCGAGCCCACCAAGGGCGCGGTGACGGGCAAGATCATGTCCGCAACCAAGTTCAACCAGCCGCGCACGCTCTACAACGGTGACGTGCTGAGCATGGGCTACCGGGTGCAGCTGGTGACGGCGTGAGCCACTCCCCCGCGTCAAACGTCTCCGTCCGGCTGGACGGGGACGTGACCCGAGCACAGGAGCTGCTGCCTCAAGCGCTGCAGCTCCTTTCTCGTGTAAGGGCCTTCTGCGAGACTTCAGGTGTGCCGACGTTCTCCGCGCACGCCAACCCGACCCCGGACGACTTCCTGTACGCGGTTGTGGCTGGCAGCACGCAGGGCGTGATCATCAGCGCCGGCACATCTGAGGTTTCCTACCCACACTACACCAGCAAGGGTGAGGGCACGCCCGAGCTGGACATCATGTCGGGTGCGATCTGGGACGGACGTCTGCTCTCCGAGGAGTACGTCGACCAGAACGGCGAGCGCAAGGAGCGCAAGTACCTGGTGGAGTGGTCGCCAACGCAGCGGTATGCCGAGCACGTGCAGATGCGACCCGGGCTGCAGAGTAGCGAGCGGCTGGCCGTCGAGGTGCCGGATGGATTCGAGGAGTGGAAGCCGAAGCCGCCGTCGCGCATCGTGCTGACCCAGTACCAACGCTGCCGCAGCAGCCTGTACTCGGGCGCCATGGGCAAGGTGGTGCAGGCGCTCCTGGGCTTCGGCCGGGTGGACCCGGCCATCTTCGCCCAGTCGGATGCCGAGCTGGAGAAGCCCTCCGACTACATGAAGAAGGTCGCCGCCAAGGGCGTCCAGATCCACTACGACTACAAGTTCAACCGCACGCACGGCGTCTACACGGCGGGCGACGGCACGCGTTGGCTGCTCGAGATCAGCTCCGGCAAAGGGCTGGTCGCCATCCCTCTGCCGATGGTGCGCGGTACCACGGCTGACGGCTTCGCGGAGCGGTACCGCAACAGCAAGTACCAGGCCGTGGCCAAGATCGTCGAGGAGCTGGGCGGCGTGCCCTCGGGCGAACCCATGCCCAGCAAGGCGGAGATCGACCGGCGTGTGGCCGACGGCACGGCGCTGCAGCTGCTCACGCCCGCGCAGGTGGCCCCCTTCTACGAGCTGAGCGGCTTCAGCTCGAACTGCGGCTGGAGCTTCAACCAGCGCGGCAACATGGCGGTCAACGTGGGCTACCGCTACGACGATGACCACCCGTACCAGCGCAGCCAGTGCTGGCAGATCCGCATCCGCATCGGCAACCTGCGCCGCGAGCGTCAGCCGGGCGAGCCCATCGCCCACGGCGACGCCACCATCCGCATGACGAACGAGGGCAGGATCTTCAGCCACAAGCACGGCATCCCGGTGAAGTACCACGAGCCGGCGCTGGACGGGCTGATGACGCACATCGCGCTGCCCCAGCGCATGGACACGCTGCCGCTGATGCGCATGAACGCGCCCGTCTTCGCCGCGTTCATCAACGACGACATCAAGATCGGCTGGTTCTTCAACGACCAGCGCAGCAAGAGCACCACCGAGGGCTTCGACGAGCGCGAGGGCGAGCAGTGCTTCCTCTCCGGCACCTGGTCGTGGGCGCGCTACACCGGCAGCACAGGCCTGCCGCCCATGGTCCACACCAACGACCTGGACTTCCGCGAGGTCGCCAAGGAGTCGTTCGTCGAGGGCACCATGACCGCCAAGCCTGTCGGCTGGGATCCCCCAAGCCACGGTCACAACCCAGTGCAGCCCGCGTGGGGCACGATCACCGTCGCCAAGGTCTTCCAGCGCACGACCGAGGAGGTGAGCGGCGGCTTCGAGACGCGCGGCAGCCAGCTCATCGTGCCCGACGGCGTGCGCAACGGCTACTGCTTCTACCAGGGGCACTGGTGGCAGTCGGGTAAGCGCGTCACTGAGTCCTCGTCCGCGACCAATATGATCTCACCGCGCTACGGCATCACGTGGCGGCAGTGGCCCCGCTGGGACCCCGACCGGCCTGGCCCCGTCATGACGTGCGGCGGCAAGCACTCGGACAGCCGCATCGTCGAGATCGTCGACAACTACAACGAGAACGACTGCAGCCGCTACGCCGAGGGCGGGCCGCTGCCGGGCATGTGCGCGAGCGTCGACCGCTACAACGAGCAGGTCAACCACATCCGCGTCGAGCAGTACTCCCGCACCTCCGACAGCGGTACCGACTTCAAGGGCACGGTCAACGTCGTGCTTGACACCGTCCACGGCATCCAGTCCATGCCCATCGGCTGGAACGACCTGACCTACGCCATGGTGCCGTCGCCCAGCGACATGGGTAGCGTTCAAGGCATGCAGTGGGCATACTCCACGCTCGGCCACCGTGTCACCTACAGCATGGGTTTTCTGGAGGGCAGGTCTGAGGGCGCCACGCCTTTCGCCGCCCCGCAGCGCGCCCGCATCCCCACCTACATCGGAGTCATCGAATGAGCGAGCAATGCACCGTGCAGGAGAACTCCGCCCGGATCATCAGCATGGCCTTCGTGATCAACGAGGCCCAGGCCGTCGACGTGACGACGCTCGGCGACCGTGTTATCCTGGGCTATGTCCTGGATGCCTCCGATCGTGCTCGCGTGAGCGACGAGGCTGCAGTGTCGGACAGTCCCGTCATCGTGTCGATGGCGCGGATAGCGGCGTCGGCAAACCACTCCGTCGCCAGCATCGTCACGGCCGGATCGCGCGCTCGGGTGCGTGACACCTTCCTCTTCAGCTCCTCGGTTCTCGCCGTCGAGCAGGCCCGCGCTTCAGACGCCCTCGTCATGGAGCAGCCCGCGGTGGTCATCACTGACCGGGCTCGCGCCTCGGCGTCGGAAGTCCTGCAGGCCATTGTCAGCTTGTCCCACGAATCGGCCCGTCGCATCAGCGACGCGGCCTTCGTGTTCAAGGACCTCACCCTCACCGATACCCTCCGGGCCACCGACAGTGACTTCGTGCTGCGCACGGTTCTGGTCGATGAGGCCTCGCGCGGGCTCATCACTGCCTCCGACGACTTCTCCACGCAACGCCCGGACGATCTTCTGGTCAGCCTGGCCACGCTGCGCTCGTCGGCTGATACCATTCTCAATGGAACCCTCACGGTCGATAGTCGCGCTCAATGGAGCGATAGAGTCCTGATGAGGGATCCAAGTACTCAGCACCTGGTGCTAGGTACTGAGAGCACCGCCGTGTCCACATGGACTGGCTGCGACTTCGAGAGCCTGGCCCAGGTGGGCGAGGACGTGCTGGCAACTGGCCCTGACGGGCTGTACATCCTGGATGCGGACGATGATGACGGAACCCCAATCGATGCTCGAGTCGATTTTGCGAGCGTGGGCTTTGGAATCAGTCAGACAAAGCGGATCGACAACCTGTACATCGGGTACTCCGCCGAAGGGCGGCTGCGGCTGTCCCTCTCCGTTCAGGAGTCGGGTGGAGTGCCAGCCGTATTCCCGCTCGAGCGACGGCCTGCCGATACGCCTCGCGCCACGCGGGTGACGCCCGGCAAGGGTATGGTGGGGCGGTACTGGCGCATGAGCCTGCAGAACGAGGACGGCGCTGCATTCTGGATCAACGACGCCGAGGTTGACCTCGCGGTGTCCACACGGAGAGTTTGATGGCAGGCTTTGACTTCCGACCGAGCAACAAGCCGAACGACCTGCAGGCGCAGTTGGCGGCGGCCAACAGTCACGTCGCGGGCGTCAACGACATGGTGGTCAATCGGTTGACACAGATGACCGACATGACCAAGGCCATGATGGCCTCGGCGAACCGCGCCATCGGCGACCTGGCGAACTTCTCGCTGGGCGACCTGGGTGCGGCCCCGGTGCCAGGGGCGTTCGACGCGCACCTGAACCTGAACCTCGACCTGCCTGCCGTGGGGCCGACGAGCTTCGGTCAGGTCACGTCCCAGCTGCCGCCCGAGCCCACGCTCGTGGAGATCCCGCAGCTGCCGGACATCGACATCCCGGACTTCACCTCGAGCGTGGGTGCGATCAACGTGCCGGTGGCGCCTGCGTGGACGGCACCCGACGCGCCGCCGCAAGCGCCGACGATGCGTGACGTGGCGCTGCCGGATGCGCCGGACATCGTGATGCCGGCGGCCCCGTCGCTCACGGAGATCACGGTGCCGACCTTCGACGGGCTGACCCTGCCCACGTTCGACGCGCAGGCGCCGGAGTTCGAGGGCACGGCACTGCCCGGGGCGCTGCAGTGGTCGGAGCCGCGGTACGAGTCCGAGCTGATGCCGGAGATCATCGCGGTCGTTCGCCGCATGTGGAGCGGTGGATCCGGGCTGCCGCCCGAGGTCGAGAAGGCCATGTTCGCCCGCGCCGCCGAGCGCGAGGACCGTGCAGCGGCACAGGCCATCGAGAGCGTGGCGGAGGAGTTCTCCGGGCGCGGGTTCACCATGCCGAGCGGCGTGCAGGCGGCCCGGGCTGACAAGCTGCGCGAGGCGCTGGCGCTCAAGAAGAGCAGCCTGAACCGCGACCTGACCATCCAGATCGCGCAGTGGCAGATCGAGAACATGCGCCTGGCCGTCGAGAAGGCGGTGGCGGCCGAGCAGGTGCTGGTCAACGCCTTCGACAACATGGCCAAGCGGCTCTTCGAAGCGGCCAAGTTCCAGGTGGAGGCCCAGCTCAACGTGTTCAACGCGCACGTGAGCGTCTTCAACGCCAAGATGCAGGCCTACCAGACGCTGGCCAGCGTCTACAACACGCGGGTGCAGGCAGCGCTGTCCAAGATTCAGGTGTTCAAGGCTGAGGTGGACGCCGAGATCGCCCGTGGCCAGATCAACGAGCAGAAGGTGAAGGCGTACAGCGCCCAGATCAACGCGCTCGAGGCCCAGACCAGCCTCTTCGTCGCGCGCATGAAGGGCGCCGAGACCGAGGCGGCGGTGGAGCGCTCCCGCATCGAGGCGTACCGCGCGCAGGTGCAAGCCTACGGCGACCAGATCGACGCGCAGAAGGTGAGGTTCGACGCCTACGAGGCGCAGGTCCGCGGTGAGACAGCCAAGGCTGGTATCGTGGATGCCGAGGCCAAGGCGTTCGTGGCGCTGATCCAGGGCAAGTCGGCCAACGCCGAGCTGGGCATGAAGCAGATCGACGCGCTGCTGAAGAAGAACCAGAACCTGTTGAGCCTCTACCAGAGCAACCTGGAGGCGGAGAAGACCCGCCTTCAGGCGCAGCTGGGCGTCATCCAGACGAACGCCAGCGCCTACACCGCCGACACGCAGCGCTTCAGCGCCATCGCGGCGGCGGAAGGGCAGAAGGCGCAGGCCGAGATCGCTGCCAAAGAGGCCGAGATCCGGGCGGCTGTGGCATACTCCCAGGCACAGATTCAGGCCTACAGCGCCAACATGGAGGCGGTCATCAAGCGGGCGGGCATCATCTCTGACTCGCTCAAGGCTGCAGGGCAGATCTCCTCGACGCTGGCGGCAGGTGCCATGGCAGGCGTCCACGTGGCGGCGTCGCTCTCTGGCAGCGGTTCAATTTCCGGTTCTGGCTCGGTATCGAACAGCAGTAGCTTTTCCGAGAGCCATAACTACAACTACGACAAGGGCAAGGTATGAGCGACACCAAGAAGGACTTCGAGCTGAAGTCCCGTCTGCGCCAATTCCAGGAGGCTCAGCTGCCGAAGCTGGGCACCGGTCAGGCGCGCAAAGCCGGCGAGGAACTGTACCGGCGCAGCGACCGCGTGGACGCGGCCGTCGAGCAGGCGTCGCAGCCTGCCCCCGCCGAGCGCGAGGAGCGCGAGGAGGACCAACGCAAGGTGCCGGCGGACTTCCGCTTCGCTGATGGCGGCACGGTGGGCAGCCCTCTGCGTGAGGAGAAGCCCTGGTGGATGCCGTCGCTGAGCTGGCTGGGCACAGGTGCCGCTCGCAACGCGGGCGAAGCCATGGCTGGTCGGCCGCGCCAGATCGACAACGCTGTCGATGCGATGTCGAATGGTCAGGCGCCTCAGCAGCCGCAGTATCCGCAGCCGCAGCAGCAGGAGGAAGAGGAGCAGCCGAGCCGCCCGGCCCCTGCAGGCTTCCGCTTCGCCGACGGTGGCCGCGTCAACGGCAAGGGTGGGCGCACCGACGACAAGGTCGGCCCTGTCATGCTGAGCGACGAGGAGTACGTGCTGCCGGCCGACACCGCTGATGCCATCGGTCGTGACGTGCTGGACCAGCTGCGTCTGCACACGCATGACTTCAAGGACGACCGGAAGGAGTCCGCCCTGCGAAAGCAGCAAGGAGCCGCTGACCATCTCGCTGACGGCGGCTCCCCGGATTGGCTGGAGAAAGGCAAGGCCCTGGGTCAGCGAGCCCGGGCCGGCGCACAGCAGTATGGCAACCAGGCGATCGACTATGCCAAGTCGAAGCTGCCGGGACTGCAGCAGCAGGCTGCCGACTATGGCCGCCAAGGCCTGGCCTACGGCAAGCAGGTGGGTGCCCAGGCTGCGGACTTTGCCCGCACGAACCTGAACCCCGACGCGCTGCGCGCTCACGCCGCCACGGTGCAGAAGGTCGCCGCGGAGACGGGCACCCAACTGAAGGATCAGTTCGAGCGCGCTGCCTACAACCCAGCTGAGCGCCGGCAGATCGCCATGGATCGCGTGCGCGCTGAGCTGGGCGACAAGCCGGTCGGCTCCGGACAGGCGAACCTGCAGTATCGCACCCCGCAGGCGACCGCCCCGGCGGCTCCCTCCACACCGCAGCCGAAGGCGCCAAACGTCCTGCAGCGCACCGGCTCAGCGCTGCGCAATGCGCCGGCCGCAGCGCGCGGGGTGATCAACAAGCCCTTCAACGCGATTCCCACCGGCCTGACCGTGGCCGCCGCCGGCGCGCAAGCGGGCGCCCAGGAGCTGCGGGACCAGGAGTCCGGCTACGCTAAAGCGTTCAACGAGTCCATGGACGACATGAACGCAATTGGGGGAAGTGCTCTCCGCGTGCTGAGCGGAATAGGGGATAATCTCACCGGCGGGTACGCCACGCGCCTCGGGCAGGGTATCAGCTCGATGCTCGGCGGCGAAAGCTTCAGCGACGGGTTCAATCGCGCGACCCACCGCGAGCAGTTCGAGGCCGCTCGCCAGCCCGCGCCTACCACCCCCGCCGCTCCCGCCGAGGCCCCCCGTGCATCTGCCAGTCCCGCCGCCGTTCCCGCCGCCGATCCCGTTCCCGCTGCCCCCGCAGCCGCACCCGTGGCAACGCCGCCGGGCTACACGAACCTCGGTAACTACGGCTATGGCGGCCCTGACATCCTGGGCACCAGCACCCGCGCCGATGGGAAGCTGAACAGCTTCACCAACGTCGCGCCGTCACGGCTGCGCGCGCCGAAGGATCAGGCGGAGAACATCAACGCGATCTTCGACCGCATGCGTCATGAGCGCGGCACTGACTGGTGGGCGCGCCACGGCGCGAGCCTGGACGCGCAGCGCGCTGGACTGCTGCTGGAGAACCAGCGCAACCTGACGCAGAACCGAGGGCAGGACCAGATGGCTCAGGCCGCTGATGCGTCCGCCCAGCTGCGCGCCGCCGAGCAGAACGAGAACGCCGTTCAGTCCCGGCTGCGCCAGGCTGCCAGCGCTGGGCAGCTCGGGTCGTCCATGATGAAGGCCCTCATGGACAACGACCTGAAGCGCGAAGAGATGGCGCTCAAGCGCAGCTCGATGGCGCAGGAGCACGCTGACAAGCAGGCTGGCCAGTTCGACAAGGCTGTGGACGGCATGTTCATCGGCTCCGACGGCAAGGCTGACGCCAAGCAGGCCCAGGCCTTCCGCCAGTTCCTCGGCCAGTCGAACCTGAAGGTGGATGGCAAGTCGTTCACCAACATGACGCCGCAGGAGCGCCTGCAGAACCTGGCCCAGGCCCGGAACATGTTTGACCTGATGCAGCGGCAGAACGCCGGCGCCCGGACGCAGTCGAGCACCTACTCACCCATCGTCGGCTCGAAGAACGGCTACAGCCTGGGTGACGTGGTCCACGGCGACGCCGGCATCTCGGACTACATCCTGTCCAACGTGAGCCCGCTGCGTCAGCACCAGGTCATGGTTGACTCGATGGGTCGCCCGCACATGGCCGGCAACCTGCTCTTCGACGGCGACAAGATCAACGGCGATCTGGCTGCACTGGTCGCGCAGACCCGGAGGTAATGGATGGCAGCTGACGTAAAGGCCGCGGAGTTCGCAGCGCAGCTCCGCAACCACCAATTCGTGCAGAACGCGAAGTCGGCAGCCTCGCTGCTGGGGCGAGCCCCCGGCAGCACTGTGACCATCGCAGAGCTGCGCAACCTGCTGAATCAGACGGCTGCGACCTCCTCGGTCCTCGACATGACGGGCATGACCGTCACGATCGACGACCAGGTCACGCTGCAGGACCACCCAGGGATCCTGGGCGGGACGTTCGTCGTGGGCAGCTCGACCCAGCGCGCAGGCCTCCTGCTGCGCAACGACGCGAAGCGCGCCGAGGACAAGATGACCTTCATCCTCGGCGCAACCTTCCTCATCCACAACCAGCACAGCTCGCAGGCCGCCGTCATCTACGCCGTGGATGGTCGACACGTGCTCATCGATGAGTGCAAGATCCTCGGCGTCAAAGTGGGGCGGGCGATCTATGTTCGCGGGACGACCGCCATCGCCCGCGCAGCACCGTCGGCCTACCCCGCGAGTTCGTTGAGCACCGCAGCCACTGCCTATGCCGCGATCAAAAAACCCGCCTTCCCTGAAGCGGGGAGCTGCAACGTGCATGTGCTGCGCACGCAGATCCACATGAACACGCAGGACGGCGAGGCCATCACCTTCGAGTCAGGGCGCTCATTCGCCCCGCAGTCCAGCGCGAGGGAGGCCTGGCTCGCTCGCAACGCGACTGCGGTCATCACTGCTCCCGTCTCCATCTGCATCGTGGCAGAGTGCGACATCTCTGGTGGACATTATGGCGTGGCCGCCTATGGCGCGGCACGGATCTGGGTGGGCGGGTGCAGGCTTTATCGGCAGGTGCGATGCACCAGCGCTCAGGACTCCACGACGGGCTTCCTGACCTATGGGTGCGACACGATCGATCCGAAGTCCACGATGCACCACAACGCATACGGTGCGACGAACTGCGGGTACGCCCTCACCCGCGGCGACACAGGGCGGTCCAACGGCGAAGGACTGCTGCAGGCGTATGTCCGCTGCCCCGGCATCCAGTTCCTGGACTGCACCGTCAATGCCCATTCGCAGACCTCCTCGCTCTATGCGATCTACAGCGGTGTGGCCTCCGACGTGTCCGCCACCAAGTTGGTGGTCCATGGGTTTTACAAGAAGCAGTTCACCCGCGGGCTCGCGGTCGCCGAGTCGGACTGGATCGACAACAGCAAATCCCCGCAAAGCCGAACCTACGGAGGCACCAACGGGGAACTGAACAACTTCCTGCGCAGCGACGCCGGTACAAGCCTGTCCGTGCGCGACATCCAAGTGGACCTTGATCCCGTGAATGGCTATGAACCGGGGACGTTCGCGGTGATCTGCCCCACGCCGACGGTGTTCACGAAGAAGTTCACCGACGCGCGGATGACCGTCCCGCTCAACCGGATGAACTGGTGCCTGGGATATACCAACGACAGAGGTGTCAGCGTGGACGGCTTCAGTCCTGGCCGGAAGCCAAGCCCGTACGTACCCCATAACCAGCTGAGGATCCTGCCGGTATAATCACCAGATCCGTTTTCATAGGATCTGGTGATGGCCACCTCTCCGCTGCGCACCGGCCTGTCTTTCGATCAGGCCCCCACCCCCGAAGTCATCGATCAAGCGTTCGCCCCTCGCTCCGAGGCCGCCAAAGGCCTCGAGCAGGCCATCGCCCAGGGCGAGGCCAACGCTGCCGCCGCCCGCCGGTTCGCCGCCGAACGGGCCGGCAACACTGCGGAGATGGAGCGCCAGGCCGCGCTCCAGGCCCAGTTCGAGCAGACCGCTGCCGCCAACGCCCCGCGCGTGAGCAGCCTGCGCGATGTCCAGACCAAGGGTGACGCCTTCGACTGGGCTGCCGGCGTGCTGCCGGGCGCTCTCTACAGCAGCACCCCCTCTGCCCTCGCCGGTGTGGGTGGTGCGCTGCTGGGTCGCGGCCTGGGCTCCGCCCGCCTCGGTGCCCAGCTGGGCGCCATGACCCAGTCGGTCGCCGACGAGCGCGCCGAAGCGCTGGCCAACCAGTACAACGACCCGACCCTCAGCCAGGCGCCTGTTGCCGAGCGTGGTCGCGCCGCTGACTTCAAGGGCCTCGTGGGCGGTGCCATGGAGGCGCTGGTGCCTGGCGCCATCGGCCACAACGCCTTCGCCCCGCTCAAGCGCGGCCTGGGCAACCAGATCGGCAAGGAGGCTGTCGAGGAAGGCCTGACCGAAGCCGCGCAGGAAGGCGTCGGCCAGTACGCCGAGCAGATGCTTGACCCGACTCGCCAGTTCGATCCGATCAAGATCGCTGAGGCGGGCGCGGCTGGTGCCGTGGGCGGCGCGGGTATGTCGGCCGCCGGCAACACGATCGGCGCTGCCGGCCGGATCCTCACCCCCGCCGCCTACCAGGCGGGGCAGGACGCTGCCGACTGGGCGCAGGGCAAGCTGGCCGAACTGCGGCAACCTGTCGAGTCGGAGTACTCAGTACCGAGTACTACGCCTCAGATGCCCTCCCTGACGGGGGCCCTGTACGACCGCTATGGCCGCCCCTCTGTCGAGGCCGGCATTGAGGCGGTGCGGCAGGTGGCCCCGGAGATGGCCGACAAGCTGTCGCGCGCCATCGAGGCACCGGTGCAGGCCGCAGGCCGTGGCATCGAGGGTGCCTACGCCATCCGTGACCGCGCCGCCGTCGGCCTGTCCATGGGTCTGCAGGGCAAGGAGTTGCGGGACTTCGCCATGGGTGTGAGCCTGGGTGAGTACGCCATGTCGGATCTCGCTGGCGATGCCTCCATCCAGCCGGGCGCCACCCCGGAGGAGACCGAGGCCAACATCAGCCGGTACGATCAGGAGCGGGCGCAGCGCAGCCAGCTCTACGCGCAGAGCCTGATCAACGACCCCAACGTCGACCCGGAGGTGAAGTCCCGCATCACGCAGATGAACGGCAACTTCACGGATGCCGATCAGCGCTGGCTGGCGGGCCGGGTGGCCAGTCGTGACAACGCGCAGCAGTTCGCTGACTGGGTGCGCGGCAATGAGGCGGCGGAGGCCGAGCAGAAGTCGAAAACGCTGGTGTTCAACCAGCTGGACACGATGAGCGTGCCGGAGGAGTACCGGATGCTCTCGCTGATGAACCAGCACGTGAAGCCGGAGGCCTTCGGTGGCGACCTGAGCAAGGTGGCCCCGCACTTCCCGCAGATGTCCAAGATGATGCTGGGCCTGGCCGCCAAGACTGGGAAGCTCACGACGAAGGACGTGGAGAGCATGTTCCGCCTGACGGACGTGCTCCAGTTCTTCAACGACCCGGAGCGACTGGTGCAGGAGGTGTCGCTCATGGCCAGCCAAACTGGTGGTCAGGAGGGGAGCCTGGTCGACCGCGTGCGCGCGTTCAGCAAGGCTCGCGCTGACCTGGCTGCAGGCCCGCAGAGCTTCCTGGCCAACATGCTGCCCAAGGCCGGCGAGATCACGCCGCAGCAGCGCATGCAGATCGCCCGCGCCGTGGACATGCACACGGTCGAGATGGCGCTGCATGGCCGCTCCAAGAAGGCCAAGGCCATCGAGGAAGGGCTCACGAGCATCTTCGGTACGCCGCAGGCCACCCGTACGGTGCTGGACTACTACGCCGCCAACAACGCCGAGCTGAAGCCCCTGCTGAATGAGGAGGTGGTCTACGACCCCAACGAGGGCGCCGAGGCCGAGCAGCTCGACAGCGATCAGGTGGTGGAGCAGGGTGCTGCCGACCGCTCCATCAACGAGCGCGAGGTCAAGGAGGACTTCCACTTCCACGACCCGGTGCGCATGCAGCCGTTCTTCAACGCGCGTGACCTGGGTAAGGGCAAGCGCGACCTGATCGGTCGACTGGATCCGGGCGCCAACATCGAGGAGCGTCCCTACCTGGAGTACCTCGAGCAGAACGGCATCAGCCCGCGGCAGGCCAAGATCAACCTCGAGTCCGGCCTGAAGGAGCAGATCGAGGAGCACCGCCGCAAGCTACAGGAGGGCAAGGAGTCGCCGGCGCAGAAGTTCGAGCGCCACGAGCGCGTCAAGGACCTCGAGGGCAAGCTCAAGCAGCTGTCGGTCTACCGCAGCGACAATGAGGAGGAGCTGAAGAAGGCCCTGGGTGGCCTGACCGTCCTCTCGAGCGGTGCCGGCGAAGCCCGGGGCGACACCGTGGTGCCGGACGAGCTGCTGCAGAAGTTCAAGGAGAACCTGACCAACAAGGAGGGCAGGACCACGGCCATCACCTTCGAGATGGCCAACGGCAAGCCGCTGCGCCTGTCTGCCGAGTCCATGATTCGGCACTGGGCGCGCGAGACTGGCCGCCATGAGGGTCTGTCCGAGGAAGGTCAGCGCAAGATGCTCGCCGACGCCGTGGCGGGCATGCTGGCGCGCGACGACATCAAGGGCATCAAGACCGACCTGAGCAAGGTCAAGATGAACCGGCCCAAGCAGGGCGCCGACGGCAACATGATGGCCGCTCAGTCGTTCCTGCCGACCGCCAAGCTGTCGCCCGAGGAGCGCAAGGCCCTGGGCAGCTGGGATGTCAACAAGAACCAGTTCGTGAAGAAGGCCGCCGGCACCGCGCAGGGTGCGCTGGCCCGCGCCGAGCACTTCGCAGCGATGCCGCTCGACACGAAGGAGTACCGCGACAGCGACGAGCTGCGCGACGAGCGTGAGCAGTTCGAGGCCGCCATGGAGCGCATGCTGCGGGAGATCCGCATCGAGGGCTCCAAGGCCAAGAAGGAGATGGGCGGTATCAAGGGCAAGGTCGCTCACGCTGAGATCAGCCGGCTGGCTGCCAACGTGCAGGACGCCTTCTACAAGGCGCTGCAGGAGTTCGAGAAGGCCCAGCTCAACGGCTCGGGCCTCGACCTGATCGGCGGCGACCTGGGCATGACCGACAACGCTGCTGAGGCTGCCAAGGAGGAGGAGCGCCGCTCGAAGATGCCGCGCGTCTACGACGAGGAGAGCGGTGAGCAGCTGCCGGCCTACGCCCCGGGCAAGAACGTGAAGGCTGCCCGCGCCCCGTCGATCGTCGGCGACAACAACCTGAAGGCCACGATGGCCAAGCCGGTGCCGAAGAAGAACCCGATGGCGGACGACAAGTACGCCACCGAAGAGCAGCGCAAAGCCTCACGCGAGGCCTACAAGGCCGCCATGGATGCCTACGAGAAGGACTTCTCGCTGGCAGCAGAGCAGCTGGCCCGGAAGGCCGCCACCTCCGTCGCTCCGGATCGCATCGAGATCCTCTCGCGCCAGAAGGCCGAGCGCGAGCGCACGGTCAAGGACAAGGACATCCTCGACATCGCCGCGCAGCAGGAGCGTGGGCACTTCACCCACGCCGACGCCGCCGAGGTGGCCCAGGAGATGCTGACGGACATCATCCGTCTGAACGAGTCCGCCATCGCCACCAACGGCGACTACCAGGCCTCGCGCGCTGCGTTCGACGCCGCCATCGAAGCAGGCGCCCCGCTGCGCGTGGCCCGCGCCGCCGCCCAGGCCAAGGCGCTCAACGACATCGAGGCGTACATGGACGCCCAGGTCAGCGGTGAGCGCTACAAGAACCCGGAGGAGCGCGAGCGTCTGGCCAAGCTGCCGAAGTACGAGAACGCCAAGATCACCGGTGCCGTGCCGACGCAGGAGGAGCTGGTCAAGGCTGCCGAGGCACTCAGCGGTGCAGACCTGAACCGCGGCTTCAAACTCGAGACCGGCGTCTGGCCCAAGGGTGCCTCGAAGGTCTACCGCGATGCGGTGGAGGCCAACCCCACGCTGAAGGGTCGGATCTTCGCCGCCACCAAGCTGATGCTGACCGGCGAGACAATCGAGGCCGCCGAGCCGGCGCCGGTCAAGACCGCGCCTGCGAAGCCCAACTCTGTACTCAGTACTGAGTACGAAGGAGACGCAACGAGTGCCGTCGATCAGATCCGCCATCTGGTCAAGACGCTGACGCCGGAGCAGAAGAAGGCAGCCATGGCGACCGGCTACGCACCGTGGCCTGCCGCCATCAAGCAGGCCTACGGCAAGATCCTGTCCAAGCTGCCGCCGGCCCAGAAGCAGAAGTGGGGCCCGCACATCCAGGCCGCCATCCGTCATCTGCTGCATGAGCGCCTGCAGACCGCCAAGACCCCTGCCGAGAAGGCCAAGGTGTTCAACGCACTGGCTGACGACATCCGCGCCATGACCGACGAGCAGCTGGAGCAGCTGCTGACTGACGATCCGTCGTCCGCACCGCAGGTGCTGGCCGAGGCCCGTCGCCGCCGGGAGGAGATCGAGGGTGGGGCGAAGCCTGCGGAGCAGAAGCCCGTCGAGGCCGATCCGAAGGCCCGTCGCAAGGCCGAGAAGGAGATCAAGGCGCTGGTGGCCAAGCTGCGCGGCACGAGCGTGATCACGAAGGTGGTGGACCCTGAGGGCGGCGTGAAGGGCACGATGCGCTTCGCTGACGTGCTGAACCGCACCATCGAGATCAACGTGGGCGCCGACGGCTCCTACGACAAGAGCACGGTCCACCACGAGGCCATGCATGACTTCTTCGAGATGCTGCGCCAAGGTGAGCACCGCCTCCGCCCCGAGGTGGCCAAGGTGCGCCGCGCGCTGCAGGCCTGGGCGCACGACGACCAGGTCATGCGGACGCTGGCCAAGCACTACCAGGGCACGCCGGTCTGGTCGCAGATCAGCCGTACCGACGAGGTGGGCATGCACGAGCGCATCGCCTACGGCTACCAGCTGTGGGTCGAGGGCAAACTGAACCTGGAGCCCAAGGCGGACCTGGGTGTCGTGGGGAACTTCTTCCGCGACCTGTTCCGCTGGTTTGCCAGCCTGATCGGGGTTCACTTCGGCCCCGAGCGCGCGCAGGAGGTCTTCGCTGCCTTCGCTGAAGGGCGCTTCGCTGACGAGACCGCCAACGGCGGTCTGAAGATGGCCGAGTGGGTGCGGGCCAACCCGCAGTTCGTGCCGACCGCCGCCGAGAAGGCCGGCAAGGCCATGGGTGAGATGGTTGAGAAGCTGGTGAGCAGCGCTTCCACCCGCATGCGCGCCACCGGTCTGCCGGCCGCCATCAAGCTGGCCGACCTGTTCCATCAGGACGTGGGCCGCGAAGGCCAAGGTCTGGGCTTCCTGCAGGAGCGCGCCATGCAGACGGGCGTGTGGACGGCGAAGCTCAACGACATCCTGAAGGACACGACCGCACAGCAGCGCGCCGTGGCGCTGCGCAACCTGCAGAGCATGCGCCACCCGAAGAGCCCCCTGGAGCACAACATCCGCGCCCTGCTGGAGGAGATGCACGCCTACCTGCAAGAGGCCGGCGTGAAGCGCCAGATCGGTACGGACGAGTATGGCAAGCCGGTCTGGGGCGACATGGGCAAGGTGACGAACTACTTCCCGCGCTACTGGGACTCGGCCACCATCCGGGCGAACCCTGAGAAGTTCGCCAAGGCGCTCGAACCATTCATGGGCGAAATAGCCGCACGGACGGCCGCCGACAAGATCGCCCTGAGCGACGGCATGACGGACCTGGCTGACAACGACCAGCAAATCGGCTTCACGCCGGGCGCCGAGAGCGTCAACCGCCGGGTCTTCGACTTCATCAACGTGGGCAACGCCCACGAGTTCGTCGAGTTCCAGATCCAGGACCTGACCGCAGTGCTGACCAGCTACGTCAACAAGGCGGTTCACCGTGCTGAGTACGCCCGCCGCTTCGGCAACGGCGGTGAGAAGCTCCAGGAGATCCTGGGTGAGCTGTTCGAGCAGGGCGCCACGCAGGAGGACCTCGAGACCATCATGAAGGGCACGGCGGCCATGACGGGCGTGCTCGGAGCCAACGAGATCAACCGTACGTGGGCGGGCATCCAGGGCAACATCATCGCCATCGAGAACCTCGCCCTGCTGCCTCTGAGCCTCTTTGCGAGCCTCATCGACCCGCTGGGCATCGCCATCCGCACCGGCAGCTTCAAGGACGCCTGGGAAGGCTTTAAACGCGGTATAGGGCAGCTTCGCAAGGACCTGACCTCGAAGGTCACTGGCGCCAAGCAGGAGGAGACCGAGCTGGAGTCGCTGGTGCGTGACCTGGGCGTGCTGGACGAGAACAGCATGATGAACGCCTATGGCGACGCCTACAGCGGCAACTACATGTCCCGCGGCCTGAAGAAGCTCAACGAGACCCTCTTCCGCTGGAACGGCATGGAGGGCTGGAACAAGGCTATGCGGGTGCAGGCGACCATCGCCGGCTCCCAGTTCATCCTGAAGCACCTGCGCACGGTCAACGACGAGAAGGCCGACGCCAAGGCCGAGGCCGAGTCCAAGCGCTACCTCGACGAGATGGGCCTGAAGGCCGAAGACCTGAAGAAGGTCGAGACCAAGGCCGTGTCGCTCACCCGTCGCCAGCTGCACGCCGGCGACCCGGCGGTGGAGGTCATCTGGGCCACCAACAACCGGGAGGAGCTGCTGAAGTCCAAGGAGGACGACACGACCTACCGGCTGCGCCGCGCCCTCTTCAAGTTCGTCGACAGCGCTGTGCTGCGCCCCAACGCTGCCCACCGCCCGATCTGGGGCAGTGACCCGCGCTTCGCCCTGATCTTCCACTTGAAGCAGTTCACCCACAGCTTCCAGGAGGTGATCATGAAGCGCGTCTGGCACGAGTGGAAGCAGGGCAACACCAAGCCCGCTCAGGTGGCGCTGACCTACATCCCCTTCATGGCCGCGGCGGACGCCGCCAAGGCCTTGCTGCTGGGCAAGGGCTTCGACATGAGCCTCAGTCAGTTCTTCGGCAAGGAGGTGGAGCGCAGCGGGCTGCTGGGCACCGGTCAGTACGCCGTGGACGCAGTGCAGGACATGGCACGCGGTGACAACCCCGCTGCCTCCTTCGTCGGCCCCGCCGCCGATCACGCCGGCACGATCGCCGACTGGATGGCAGGGTCTGCCTCCACGAGGGACCTCGTGGACCGCTCGGTGCCGCTCGCCAAGTACGCGCCGAAGTGACCGACCTGCTCCCGGGCCTCCACCCACACGGGAGCTTGCGGCGGTGTAGCAGATAACTCCATACAAATGCTGGGTGGTCTCGAGACCTGCTACACCGCTAAGTCGTTGATTCCAAAGGCCTTTCAAGTACTGTAGTACTTGTAGTACTACAATTAAAAAATTCATATAGAGAGAGCGATAGCTCTATTGCCTTTCTCATTCCCCCCTCTATATAGCCAATCAGGAATTTTTCGGCGAGGAGTGCAACAAATACACCTTTCCCCTGCAGAATCAACGACTTAGAGTGTTGTGGTGCAGTACTACATCTGCTACAGCTACTACACGGCACTCGTGCCGACGCGCCAGCCTGTCAACCGCGAATGTTTCTGGATTGTGAATCCTTGTATCAATTACAACACAGGTGTCAAGAGTTCCGATAAAATGCACGCATTGATCAACTTCCTCCAAGAACTCCGTACTGAGTTCTGAGAAAACCCCAAGATGTCCCGCGACAAGTTTGCCAAAGCCACAATCCTCCCGACCCTGCTGACGATGAAGTGCAAGGGCTGCATGACGATCAAGATGATCTCGGACTTCAGCCCCCGCAAGGACACGAAGACTGGCTACAGCACGATCTGCAAGGCCTGCATCGCTGCCCGCCAGCGCCAGAAGCGTGCCGATCAGGACCCTGCCATGCGCCTGTACGAGTACGCCAAGCGCCGTGCCATCAAGCGCAAGCGTGACTTCGACATCCTGCCGGAGGACCTGGTCGTGCCGGCCATCTGTCCGGTGCTGGGTACCCCCATGCGCGTGCCGTCGGTTGACCGCATCAACCCGCTGCTGGGCTACGTGAAGGGCAACGTCCGGGTGATCAGCCACCGTGCCAACATGCTGCGCAACAACGCCACCTACGAGGAGATGCAGGCCGTCCTGGCGGACACTGACAACCTGATCAAGTCGGGTCGGCTGCCCGCCGAGGTTGCCCACCGCGTTGCCCACGACCAAGGCGAAACAGACGAAGAGGACGTTGCCCACGTCCAGGACGAACCGGACGAGGCATAGTATCTGGCAGGGGTAAGTCTTCCGAACCGGGCTGGGAAGCCCGCAAGGAATCGATTAGAGGCGCTCAGGCGCCTCTTTTCATGTGAGGTAGGGTGATCACCCTACCAGGTCCATCTGAAGGCCCCAAACGTCGAATATGAGGCCGACGAAGGACTGCATAGCGACGAAGGTGCCGAGGATGTCCGAGATCATGGTGACGGTCGAGCGCTGGATGCCGAAGAAGGCGACAGCCTGCCCGTCATGGACTGACGGCTCGTACTTGGGGATGTGCCGCTGGATCTGCTCGGGGAGTTGATGCTTCCTCCATCGCCGGGTGAGTTTCAACGACACTGTCCCGGCGATGAGGAGGAAGGTGACGACGCTGACTACAAGGGCGATCATGTCAGACCTTGCTCGTGAAGATCAGAGCGCTGGGGTTGCGCTCGAAGGCTTGGGCGTCAGCGACGCTCTTGATGCCTGCAGGCGCCGCCTTGACCGTGTCGGTCGCGGGGTCGACCTTGGGCTGAGCTTGCGCGCGGGCCCGCGCGCGTGCCTCCCGCAGCTTCTTCAGCTCGTCCATGGCAGCCTGCACCGCCGGAGCATCCGGATCCGACTTGATCTCAGTCATCTTCAGCTCGTGCTCCCGCTCTGCAGCGCGGTCCGGGCGGCTGATGACTGTGTCGATAACGTCGAAGCTGCGCTTGGCGATGTAGGTAACAGCAGCGGCGACGGCGGTCACGGCGAAGTATGCGACGGGGATTGCGGGGATCATGGTGAACTCCTTGGGTTGCCATTCAGGCGCGGGTTGAGAGGGTACTTGGTCCTGCAGCTGGCCTGATCCAGCTCGTCACGATACTGACGCGGGTCAACCGACCAGCGCGTCGCGGTACATCTTCTGCAGCGCGGGGCTTTGCATCTTGAGCCAGCTGATGATGGTCTCGTGGCTGCGAGCGACAACTGACGAAGTGAACCAGCTGAAGAGGAACCAGCCTTTCTTCTTGTCCTCGCAGACCACGCTGCTCAAGTGCCAGAACTCCCGGATCTTGCACACCGCCCAACCGAGGGCCACACTGCCGCCAGCTGCTGCAACTCCGCCGATGCCGAAGAGTCCAATCTTGGTCCGAGCCGCTGCCTCAATCAGTTTGAGCAGCAGGCTCATGGCCAGTGATGCCAATGCCAACATCCTTCAGTGTCCTTGATTTGATCCAGTCAGCAGCCTCTTGCTCGCTGACCAGGTGTTGAGTGAAGAAAGACGGCGCCATCGGCACCGCCCATTTGCCGTGCGTGTAGATCATGACCCCCTGCATGCAGCCGAGGATCACTGCCACCTGCCTGCCCTCCTTGTACCGCCCATTCATCCAGGCGACCTGCAGAGGGCTGAGGGCAGGGAGGACAAACTTCTTGCCGAACCCTGCCTTCGGGTCGTACTTGTACTCGACCCACAGCTCACCACCGCTGCCGCTGTAGTAGACGTCCGGGATGCCAGCGGTCAGCGGGTTGTTGAGCTTCATGTGATACGGCTTGACCGCTCCCATCTTCCGATGCAGCCGTTGGATGAAGTCGGTTTCAGGTTTGCGGCTCATGACGTATTCACTCCGGTGATACTGCCTTGATCAGCTGCTTGCGCAGATGTTCCTTGGTGCTCTCGTTGAGGATCTGGACATCGCCCTTCTCAACCGGCACCCCGCTCTCGGACTCGTGCTCACGCACCTTGATGGCCGTCGGCCGGTCCAGGTGGATGATCAGCCCGCCGTGCTTGCGCACCCACTCGGCTTCATTGGCGAAGCGCACGTCGCTGATGATCATGCCGGGGCCAGTGTGGGTGAGGTAGTGGCCGGCGAGGTTCAGCCAGATGTCCTTGTCGACCATCAGCCGGCCCCATTCCGTCCCCAGCGTCTGCATGAGGTAGCGGGGCGACTTGCCGCCGAGCAGCTCGATGGGCTCTTCCTTCAGGTCCTGCCAGAGCTTCTGCGACATGTCCACACCGATGGCCTTCAGCATGCCCCGGATGGGGTCAGCGAAGGCGTACCGGTAGCCACCGAACTCCTCCAGCAGCATCGCCGCAGCTGTGTCCTTGCCCGTCCGGGCCTTGCCGGCAATGCCGATCACTGGGTACTTCATTTCCTGCTCAACTCCACGAGACGACCGAACAGATCGGTCAGGGGTTCATCCGCGCGCACCTCGAAGGCCTCAACCTTGTCGGGATGCACCATCCAGTGAGCAGGCATCCACAGCCGAGCCTGCTCAAAGCGCTTCTCCAGCAGGCACGCGAGCACGCTCGCCACCCGCTGCACATCCATACTTTCGCCCTCGCAGAAGAGGACAGAGCCGCGATTCGTCACTGCTGCCATCGAAGTACTCCGTACTTAGTTCTGGGTACTAGGCTGGGCCTTCGCCCACACCTGGTCAACGCGCTCCAGCGTCTGTGCGATCTCGCGCTGCAGCGCGGCCATCTCGACCTTCTGCTTGTTCTGGAGGGCCACCAGCTTGGCCGTGGCCTCCTTGTAGATCTTGGCCCGGCGGGCCTGCAGCTCCGCCAGGTTCAGATCCTCCTCGTCAACCTCGGTGAGGATCGAGCGGCTCATCGCAGCACCCTCCGGGGCTTGGCGGCGGCAGCCGGGGCGGCGCCGGGCTTCGGCTGGAAGCGCACCGGTGCGCCGTTGGGCGAGCGGTAGCCTGTCAGGTCCGGGGGTGTCATGAGCACGGCCTTGGCCTCCTCGCGGCGGCGCATGTAGATCTCGAATTCGTCCTCGCGCAGCGGCCTGACCACCTCGAACTTGGGCTCGGGGTAGGCCACGTCGTCGCGCAGGAAGATCCTCGTCACAACGCCGATGGGGATCGTCTTCATCTTCGTGGCGAGCTTCTGCACGTAGGCATCGAAGTGCTTGAGGCTCACCGGCGGGATGCTGGCGGTCCACATGATCGGGTCTTCACCTTCGTCGGCCACGCTGGTGAGGGCGATCAGGCGGGTGTTCTTGCAGGCCTTGCCGCGGCCAGCAGAGCCGAACTGGTTCTGCGGGCAGATGAGACAGTTGCTGCATTGCGGCACCGGTGACTGCTCCAGCGGAGCCAGCGTGGACACGTCGTAACCCATGGCCACGCATGCGGGCGGCACCGGGTTGCTCGGCGAGTACTGCTGATCGAAGTAGCTGTTGACGGTGATGAAGTCGATAATCACGGCCTCCAGCTCCTCACCTTCCTGTCCGTCAGGCAGAGCGATGGTGTGATTACCGATCCAGCGGATCTTACCGGTGGCCGGCGAGGAGATCCTGCCCTGGATCGACTGGGCTTCTGCCAGCAGCTGCGCTTGGTAGGTCGCTGGCAGGTTCGACGTTGTGCGGGTCATGAGGGTCTTCAGTGAGTTGACGGAATGCGGCTGATCCGCACATCCAGGCCGTCGATGGTCGTGTAACGCATCGACTCGATCTGCCGCTCGTGTTTGCGGATTGCGCTCACGAGAGCGGCGCTGTTGGACTTCTTCAGCCCCGGGTAGGCAGCCAGGAGCGCACGCATGTTCTCCTTGGTGCCATTGATGAACGTGTCACCGAATCGCAGGACCATCACTTGTTCCTCAGATGGAGGCGACGGTACTGCTTCGGCAGCACGCCCGGGATCATCTCGCCGCGCTCGAACAGCTCGCGGCATGCCGCTGAGTTGACGCGCTTCTCGTAGAGGTGGATGTTACGGGATTCCAGCACGTACTCGTCGAAGGCTTCGCGGTCGATGACCTCTGCCTTCGTGCTCGTGACGATGCTGACACTCGCCGATGCACCCTCGCTGCGCGTGATCTCCTGCGCGTCCAGAGCGTCGAAGATCTCGCGCTCCACGCTGAGGATCTGCAGGTTGATGGCCTTCAGCTCCTCATCCTTCGCCGACTTCTCACGCTTCAGAGCAGCCAGCTCTTCGATCCATTCGCCAATCGTCTTCATATTCTCGGTTTCCAGCACTCGGGGCACATCACCTTCTTGGTGAAGTGGCCCTGTTTCTCACGGTACCAACCCTGGCCCCCGCAGATGGTGCAGGGGCCGGAGTAGGCTTGATTGCTCGCCCATTTCAGGGCGGCGAAGGCCTCCGGGTCGCCACCCCTGTCGGGGTGATGAACCATCGCCTGCCGCCGGAAGTACTCCTTCCTGGCGTCCGGCGTGAGGCCCTTCATCTCCTTCAGGAAGTGGTCTCGCCAGTTCATTTCGAGTAGCAGATGTCCCAGCCACCCTCTGCGTTCAGCGGGTAGCCCTTGGCCCAGTCCGGCGGCGTCGACATGATCTCCTGCATGATCTTGCAGGTCTCTTCGGCCTTCTCCACCGGCACGCAGGTGACGACCTCATCGTGCGTCATCATCACGACCCGCAGCCCGGCGTCCTGCATCTTCAGCATCTGCTCGGCGACGATGATGCGGGCAATGGCCTGCGTCACGTTCTCCGCGAGCAGGCCACCGTACAGCTTCGCTCGGCCAGCCTTGACCTTGTAGGTCACGTCCTTGAACGAGACGCCTCCCTGGTGGTCGAACACCGGCGTGCCCTGCAGGTCCTCATAGTGGAGGAACAGCCCGTTCGGCAGCCGGCAGAAGCCTTTGCCGAACTCGAGCACGCCGACCTTCAGATCGCGCCCGAGGATCATGGCGGTGATGGCCTCATCCATCTTCGCCCAGAACTGCACGATCTTCGGATTGCGAGTGCGGAACGTGGACACGGCTTTCGCCGCCTCCAGCTCCGTCAGGTTCACAGCCGGCCCCATCATGCCCTTGGCCAGCGTGTCCTTGAACTTGAGCGAGCCCATCCCGAAGCCAAGGCCCAGCCGACCAACCTTGCCGACCGTCCGCTCCGGGCTCGACTTGCCGTAGGGCACCTCAGGCTTGCCGAAGATGTCGTTGGCGAGGTCGACGTAGAGGTCGGTGCCGTCGCGGAACATGTCCAGCACCCGCTGCTCGCCGGCCAGCCACGCGATGCCGCGGGCCTCGATCTGTGCCGAGTCCATCACGCACAGCGCGTAGCCCTTCGGTGCGATCACGGCGCGGCGCAGCTTGCCCTTCTTCGGCAGGTTCTGCATGTTCATCTTGTTGCCGGCGCTCCAGCGGTGCGTGTGGGCCCCGCTGTAGTGCAGCATCACCGGCAGCTTCTGACCATCCTTGCCCGTCTCGATGAAGCGCCCCGCCCGGGTCTCGCCGATGGTGCTCTTGGCAGCCAGCCGGGCGAAGTAGAGGTTCTTCACGTCGCGGCTCGGGTGATTGCCGAGCGCCTGGAACTCGAGGTCCGCCTTCGAGAAGGCATACGTCTGCTTGCCAGTCCGCACGCTCTCCTTCATCGGCGGCTCGACGCCGCGGTCGCGCAGGGCCTGGGCGAACTTCTCGTTCGACATGAGCGTGTCGATGTCGACCCCGCCCTGCTCGATGGCGACCATCTTGCGGCCCAGCTCTTCCTTCAGCTCTTCCTCGACCAGCGGGATGTCCACTTCCAGCACCGGGTCGCAGAACATGCGCATGGTCATGTCCACCAGCCGCAGCTCGCTGTCCGGCATGAAGGGGTACATCGCCCAGAAGATCTCGAACGTGTCATCCACGTCGTCCGTGGCGTAGAGCGCCAGGGCCTTCTCTTCTTCCTCGGTCAGGTCCCACTTGTCCTTGATGTCGTACAGCGCCGCCTGCTTCACCTTACCGGCCAGGCCGTGTGCCTTGGCGATGGTGTCCAGGTTGTGGCGACCGGCATGACCATGGACTGCGCGGGCCATCGACAGGGTGTCGATGTAGAAGCCCGGGTGGATGCCGTAGACCTCGTGGAGGATGAAGCCGTCGAAGGCCAGGTTGTGACCGATCACCGCCGTCTTGGACCAGTCGATGCTGTTGAACAGCTCGGTGATCTGCTCCCGGAAGTAGACCTTGGTCTGGCCCTCGCCGATCTTCACCGACCAGCAATGGACGTGGAAGCGCGGGTCGCGCACGTAGTCCGACGTGCTCATCTTCGAGAGGGTGTAGTCCTTGCCGAAGGCGGTCTCCGCGTCCATCGTGATGATGTCGTAGACCTTGCCACCGACTTCCAGTTTGCTGCGATCCGTCATGGGGTGACCTGTTTGAATGCGGAGTTGAGCAACTCCAGGATGTTGATCTGCTTCACGTTCTTGTCAGCCAGGCGTTGGTAGACCAGCTCCTCGATGGTGCCCTTCGCCAGGATGCTGATCGTCTCGGTGCGCCGCGTCTGGCCGGCCCGGTACGTCCGCCGGTTCCCCTGCAACCAGTGCTCCAGGTTGTAGGTGGGCGACGCCCAGATCGTCGTCGTGCCGCGGGTGAGCGTCAGGCCGTGGGCCGCCGAGGCGGGGTGGGCCAGCATCACGCGGTAGAAGCCGTTCTGGTAGTCTTTCACCGCTTCCATCCGGTCCTGCTCCTTCACGCTGCCGTCGATCACTGCGAAGGTGATGCCGCGCTTGGTGAACTCCTCCATCAGGAGGTCCCGCTGGTGGCGCCAGTGGAAGAAGACCACGCTGTGCTGCCGGGCCTCGACCAGGTCCGCGATCATCTCGTACCGGCTGGGGTCCACCACCGCGTACTTGTTGGCGTCCCCGGTGTAGGTGGCGCCCGAGGCGATCTGCAGCAGCTTGTTGGCGACGCCGGCAGCGTTGACGCTGCTGATGACCTCGCCACTCTCCAGCGCCAGCAGTGCGTCGCGCTTGAACGTCTTGTAGACCGTGGCCTGGCCCGGCGGCAGGAAGAAGGGCACTTCCGTCTCGAAGTTCTCAGGCACGTCGAGGCACTCCTCGAACTTGTGCCGCACGGTCATGTCCTTGATCAGCTCACCCACCGCCTGCTCGGCGCCGGGCTTGTCCTCCCACTTCAGCATGTTGGCCGCGGGGCCAGCCTGGGAGGGCGTCTGGGTCATGTTCCGGAACTTGTAGAAGCTCTTGCCGAGGCGCTGCCCGTCATCCAGGATGTAGAGCTGGTTCCAGATGTCCGTGATCCCGTTGGAGTTGGGCGTGCCCGTCAGGCCGTACCGGTACTTGAAGTACCCCTTGATCTTGTTCAGGGCCTTCGACCGCAGCGACGTGTGATGCTTGAACGCGCTCAGCTCATCCAAGATGAGCGTGTCGAAGCGCGCGAAGAACTCCGGCCGCTGCTCCATCAGCCACTTCGTGGCGTCGACATTGGTCACGTACACGTCCGCCGGGCGGGCGAACGCCTGGGCCCGACCCTTCGCCTGCGCCACCGACACAGTGATGTGCGGGGCGAACTTGGCGAAGTCGTTCTCCCAGGCCGAGCGCAGCAGCGACTTGGGGGCGATGACGAGGGCGCAGCCCCCGCCGTTGCGCCGCCGTTCGGCGAACAGCTCGATTTGGACGCGCGTCTTGCCGGTGCCAGGGTCGCTGGCATCCAGCACGCGCTCGTGGGTGCGCATGAAGTCGACGGACTTCTTCTGATGGTCGAACAGCGGGAACGTCATTCAGACACCTTTGTCACAGTGCCCGGTGCCGCGCGGGCCATACGGGCAGTATTTGCAGGAGAACATGTTGGGGTTGGCGGGGAAGTCGGTGCAGGTGGTCAGGTCCAGCGCCCGGGCGTTGAACTTGGCCTTCAGCTCGTCGAGCTGCTCGCGCTTGAACTCGCGGCTCACGACCTCGCCATTGTCGAGGTACCAGATCTCGCACGTGACCTTCTGCACGGCAGGCTGCCGCATCATGACGACGATGGCGTAGAGCATGAGCTGCTCACCGTGCTTGATCTCGTTGCCCCACTTACGCCCCGTCTTGTAGTCGATGACCAGGACGTGGTCGTCAGTGATCTGGGCAACGGCATCGCACTTCAGGCGCAGCCAGCTGTCGGATGAGGTCCACGCCACCGGTTTCCACTCGGCGTTCATGGCCCACTCATCCTCCACCTTCACCTTGCCTTTCTTGAAGAGAGTCTTCAGCGGCGTCAACTCCTTCTTGAAGGGCTTCAGCTCCTCGACCAGCTCCACCTCCCCCTTCACGAACTTCTCCGCAGCAGAGTGCAGCCGGATGCCGCGCTCGAGCTTCGTCTCCAGCTCTCCCGGCTGCCGCTCGGGTTCAGGTTGGGGGATCTTGTCGCCGAACATGAGCTTCGCTTTCAGCTTGCAACTCTCGAACTGCACCAGCCGCGAGTAGCTCCACGTGGTGATGGGAGGTTTCACTTCTGCTCCTTGATGGCCTGGTAATGCCAGGTGTCTTTGTACCGAGTTTCGAGTACTAAGACACTGCCTGGGTACATGCGCTGCAGCGCTTCGCGCTTCGTCGCCCACCGCTCCGTGACGAGGTGGCGCCGCGCACTGAACTTGACCCGGCCGCACGTGAGCACGTGGTCGGCCGGGAGCTTCTCCCACCTCTTCTTGTCGAGGATGAAGTAGGCGAGGGACTCGTTGTAGATCATGCGTCGATGTGGAGGATCTCGCCCCAAGGCGGCGTTTGGAAAGAGTCGATGATAGCCCACATGACGGGGTACGAGTGGGGTTGTTCGGGGAAATCAGCGTAGCCGTCGGTGAAGTACACCAGGCAGCGCGGGTTGATCTCGTTCTCCTCGATCCAGTCGAACACCGGTCGGAAGTCGGTGCCGCCGCCGCCGCGCAGCGCCAGCTCGAGGTCATCGTGCATGTCGAACGTGTCGACATGCTGTATGTCGCTGTCGCAGTAGACCACATGCAGCTTGGTCGGGCGGGCGGCCTGCTTGATGTCGTTCAGCTCAGCGGCCACGCGCTCGAGCAGCTCCTGCGTCATCGAGCCAGAGGTGTCGATGGCGACCACGATCTCGCCGAGGGTGTCACTGCTTTGACGTGACGGCATGAAGAGTCCTCCGCCGATGAAACGGCGATTAGGACGCTGCCAGCTGTAGTCGTCAGGCGAGCGCTCGGTCATGAAGCGCGAGAGCGCCTCAGCCCAGCGCACCTTCGGAGCCAGCTGACCGTTGATGAAGATCTCGAGTGCGGACGGCAGGTGACCAGACATCTTGGCGGCCTGGGCGGCCTCGGCCAGCGTCTGCTGCCAGCGGCGCTCCTCGGCGTCCTTGTCGCCCTCGGTACCGTTGGCGTTTTCGCCATCACCCACCGTACCGGTGGCGGCGGACTTCTGCTTCTGCTGGTCGGAGGGCTGCTCCGGCAGCTTGTTGTAGATCTCTTCGGCTGTCATGCCACGATATTGGGCATCGAGCAGGCCGCCCTGCGGCAGCTTCATGCCGGCGTCATGCAGGACGATGTTGATGGCGTAGTCCGTGGCGATGTTCCAGCGCTCGGGGTCACGCCCCTCGCGGCGCAAGTGATGCAGCAGTGCGCAGTGCATTACCTCGTGAGCCAGCACCCCGGCACGCTCCGGCTCGGGCATGGCTGCGAAGACCTCGGAGTTGTAGATGATCCGGGCGCCGTCCGTGTAGGCGACAGGGCACTCAGGATCCTTGTCGGTGGCTTCGCGGACTTCCATGCGCATGACCAGCGAGGCGAAGAAGGGCTGCGAGTTCAGCAGCATCCAGGTCATGGCTTTGGTTGCGGGGGTGATGGTGGTTGCCATATCAGGCCTTCATGAGTTTGAGAATTGGGATGTACGGGAGGTAGTCGTACCAGGCATCGATGAAGTGCGGAGCCATGTACGACTTGGCGCGGAGGAACCGCTGCGGCTCCTTGGACCAGGCCAGGATGCGCTGCTTGTTCTCCCTCGAGCTGGCCATCCAGAAGGTGCAGAGACCTCGAGCCTTGCGGTAGAAGCGCCAGGCTTCGACGACCCGCGTGGAGGTGAAGAGCATGTTCCCATACGCCGGCTCGTCCAGGTACATAGTCATCTCCACCGGCTCCTCGCGCCCTGGGATCACGATGCACACCCTGATCGGGTGCGCAATGCTCCTGCCGAACTGCAGCTGCGGGCGCCCAGACTGCTCCCACTCAGCGCTGATGGCCTGTTCGAGGAGCTGATAAGCAATGGCGTTCAACGCAGAAGGGAGAGGCAGCTCGCCATATGTCTGACGCGCGGCAACAAGTCCCGCAATTTTGCTGCGTAGGGTGACTTGCTCTTCTTCAGAGCGAGGGGTTTGGTGAACCATCTTTCCAGATCCGAAGTTCGACAACAGATTGACAGATCCCGCAGCCCGTCGATTACCTCGCCATCCTCGAGACCGAGTGGCAGCGAGACTCGCTTCCATTGGGTGCTCTGACAAGCTTCATCGAACAGAGCCTTATCGATTACCATGCCCTCGAGCGGCGTGACAAAATAGGTCCAAGGAACGACGCTCTTGGGGTCATGAGCTTTCAGCTCGAAATGAGACACCCCAGCTCGAGGCTTCTTCGCCTCCTTGACCTGCATGTGGGGGAACATCGCGTTCCATTCGACGATGTTGCGTATCGCGTGGAACTCACGGGCGATTGCCCGGGCTTCTGAAATTGACTCAATGTTCATCTGAGCATGTTCAGGATGGATTCACGGAACTCGAGATCCGGCAGCAGTTTGCGACGCGCCGCTGCCGACTCGGACTTGCTGCGCTCGAGCGACCACCTGTCGCGCAGCCAGCGAGTCACGTCTTGATAGCGGGCGAACTGCAGGAAGTCCTTGGCTGCTTGAAAGACAGGGTAGTCCTCTTCAGTGATCGCCCGCGAGGCCTGGATCCACTGCTCTTCCTTCGTCCTCTTCCGACACTCTTCCTCGAAGCCTGCCTCGCAGCCGTCACGCAGGCCCCAGACCACCATCCGGTTGAACTCATCGTAGCTGACGCCCACCGCCACAAACTCCGCGGCGGACGCCTTGTACTCATGCACGTTCGGTGCGAGCCGCAGATCCGGATACATCTCATCCCATTTTGAAATGATACGCACCGTGAAGTAGTGCCAAGGGATGACGGTGAGCTGATTCGGAAGTAACAGCATCATTTGCTCCAGTAGGACTTGTACTCGAGGATGGTGGCTTGCGCCAGCAGCATCAGACTCGTGGTGCCGGCGTCCGTCTTGATGTACGCACGGTGTGCCGGTTCCCACTCGGTGTACCAGGTCAACCTGTCCTTCAGCGCAGGGCCGTGCATGCGCAGATTGCGCACCGCTGCCTGCAGCGCCATGCGCTTCGCGTCCGGCAGCTTGGCTGTAGCCAGCCACCGGTCGATGCGGTTCAGCTCAGATAAGAGAACCGGTTCGGTCATAGTGTCTCCGCAGGAGGTGGTAGAAAACGATCTGCCTGCGGGTCATCCAGCTGAAGTCCGGACGCCCGTTGGCCTGAAGCGTGACAACCACATCTGCGAGAAACGCTGCGCGGCGCAGGTATGCCTGTCGCTTGCCGCGGAACATGATCCGTCCCGGTGCCTTCTCTCGAGGGTGGGCCATGATATGGCCGAAGTAGTCGCACGGTACGTACTCTTCCTCGGTCCCGAACAGGTTGTCCCGCAGGATCTGCGTGTCCGGATGCTCTTCGTTGTGCCACATCACGATCTGTTCGCGGAAGTGGTCGATGAGGTCGTCGTCGAGTTTCATTGCATCAGTCTCAGCATGCGTAGGTTGTCCAGCAGGGATTCGTACTTGCCGCACCCCTTCAACTCGATCTGTGTCCCGTCCGCCAGCCGGTTCAGCGTGGCGACGCACAGGTGCGTGCCCGCGCTGATCAGTAGATCGTAGGTGTCCCGGGCAAAGCGGTACTCCTTGCTCTCCGGGTCACCCCGATGCGCGGACATGACACGATCGCACGCCCGGATCTGCGCCGCCATCCAGGCGTCGTGTTTCTCAGTAGCCATACTGCGAGCGCCCCGTCAGCAGGCTGTAGTCCTCGATGGACAGAAGCAGGAAGGCGTCATTCTTCGGCCAGTGCTTGCGGGCCACCGCCCGCAACTCAGCCAGGCGGTCGAACGACTGCTTGCCGATCTGCGCAAGCCATTGGTACTCAGGATCCTTCTTCATCACAGCGTGCTCGCTGCGGTACTTGGGCCAGCCGATCAGGTTCTTCTCGGCCATCGCCTCGCGCACGCGATCGCGGCAGACGCGGTGGCGCAGCTTCAGGATCTCGTGCAGGCGCTCCTGCGTGCGATGCATGACGAAGGTGGGAGTGACGCGGATCTTGCCGTTGACGATTTGCAGGTTCATGATTCAGTCCTATTCGTGTTGATGATGCGCCTGATGCACGGAATGCTGCTTTCGGCCAGCCAGCCCCAGTGCTCGCGGACGTGCTCGTAGGTGAAGGTGTCCTTCTGCTGGTTCACGAAGACGACCCCTTTGCGGATGCGTGCGGCGGCCTCGAACACCTCCCAGCCCTCATGCTTCTGAGCCAGCTCGAGCAGATCCTCTTCACTGATCTCGTTGTAGAAGCTGCAGCCCGGCTGGTCGTAGCGGAAGGAGTACTCGCCTACCGTCACCGTCATCCTGGAGTAAACCGGCAGCCAGTCGGCATACTCGTCCGGCACGGCGTGGCTGTGCTCGAGTATTGCTCGCGCCAGAGGTGTGTCGCCGCAGGCCTGCCGAATCTCTCTAAAAAGGGACTCCTGCGTACTCCGAATCAGGCTCTGCGACGACCGGGGCAAGACGCCAGAGCTTTGTGAGGCCTTGCGAATGAGCGAGTAAGGGGTCATGAGTGGCGTCCTCGTTGATCAGTTCTTCCACCGACTGCGGGGCGAAGTGGGTGCAGTAGGCGTTGCCGACGAGGCATCCCTGCTGCCAGGCGTAGAGCTGGGCCATGGCCCGCATGTCCATCACGAAGGTGCGAGCCTGCTCGCTCTTCATCCGGTGCATGGGCAGGTAGTCGACATTGAACTCCGCCGGCACCATCAGCATGGGTAAGTTGGGGGTCTTCGTGTACAGCCGGTACGGACCGTGGCGCAGCTCGATGCGGTAGGGCCGGTTCTCGGAGATCCCGACCGGCCGCTCTTCCCAGGCCTTGATGGCCCCGGCCGGCACCAGGTCATGCACGGCCGCCAGCAGCCCGGCCTGGATGCGAGCTTGGAACCAAGTACTGAGTTCGAGGTCTCGCATGAATTCGTACAGGGTCATAGCTGATCTCCGATGAAGCTGAGGCGGGCGCGCCATTGGCTGAAGCTGGGAGGCAGGTCCTTGTCCCAAGGTCCGTTGAAGCGGGTACTGATGAAGATCTCCCGGCTCTCGATGGGGATCGGCAGATCCGAAACAAGGTGCAACACCGATTCGATTCGGGTGCGCAGATCCTTGGGTAGGCGGTTGTAGTCAACTGTGCCGGGCAAAGTGTTCGACGGCACGTAGGCGGGCAGCTCCCAGAAAAAATTGAGGGGGCCGAAGTATGTTGTCTGGCGGCAGGAAGCGAAGCGTATGTCTTTCTCCGCAGCATGCCAGATGAATTTCGCTAAAGCCGACCCCCTCTCCGGGGGGAGGGTTGCGACGCAGAGCTGAGTGACGTTGTCCAGATCCCAGAGCCAACGCTCTACCACGAGGGCGATGAATCGCCGGAGGAAATCCTCTGCTCCAGGCGATCGCGCAGAGACCTGCGCGCCGAACTGCTTAAGATCTTCCATACGTGCTCCAGATCGCGGTGGACGCGGTAGTGGTGGCCAGCCTTGATGTAGTCGTTGCAGACGGCCAAGGCCTTGTGGATCTCGTCAGGTGTCTGGAAGACGGACAGTCGTGGGTGATTGTACAGTTCCGGCCAGCCTGGGATCCGCAGGTAGCGCGGCGTCTCGCCGCCTATCATGACGGACCCCGTCATGTTCTCGCGCAGCTCCGCAGGGAGCTGCTCGATCTGCTCGACGATCACGGCGGGGTAGCAGGCACGCGCTGCTGCTTCGCGTGCCTCCAGGGAGATGTCTCGCCAGTGCTCGATCTGGAGATCGTAGAGCGAGTCGGCCACCGCGTACTGCTCTGGGGTCAGATCAGCTTGCTTTCGCGCACCCATGTCATGAACTCCGGCTGGAAGCAGAGATGGCCATTGGCCGGGTTGCGGACGATGTCGCGGGCGAACAGCACCTGGTACTCACCCGGCAGCCGCTCGATGTACTTCATGGCCTGCTGCCAGTTCTTCACCGTCGTGTAACGCGCCAGCATGGTCGTGACGGCGTAGTTGGCGCTCGGCTGTTTCGGCAGGCGGGTCTCCTCGGGCTTCTCGAGGATCTCCTCAGCCGTGGGCAGGTCTCGGTACAGGTTCTTGAAGGCCATGTACTCGACCGAGGCAGCGTCGCCCACCGTGCCGGCGGCCAGCATCGGCAGCAGCTCCTCGTCCGGCTCCTGCTTCAGGATGCGGTCGAAGAATTCCCAGCTGCGCGGCGTAGCGAAGGCCTTGGCGTCCTTCAAGTTCTGCAAGCGCTGCTTCTCTTCCTTGGTCGAGCCCGAGTGGGACTCGGACTCGTTCAGGAAATTCTTGCGGAAGCGCAGGAAGGCGATGATCGTGTCGTCGATGTTGGCGCCGAAGGCCCAGTCGATCCAGTCCTCGAAGTGAACTTCGAAGTTGATGTGGCTGAAGCGGTTCTTCAGCGCGCTCGACATCTGGTTCACGATCGCCCGGTCCTGCATCCGGTTGCCGGCGGCGACCACCACCCAGCCTTCCGGCAGCTCGTAGTCGCCCAGCTTGCGGTCCAGCACCAGCTGATAGGCGGCAGCCTGCGTGGCCTGCGCCGCGGAGTTGATCTCGTCGAGGAACAGGATGCCCTTGCCTTCGGTGGGCAGGAACTTGGGCGTGGCCCAGTCCGTCTTGCGGGATTTGGAGGCAGCCGTGCCGGTCACCAGGGGGATGCCGCGCAGGTCAGCGCTGTCCAGCTGCGAGAGACGCAGGTCGATCAGCTCCAGGCCCAGCTTCTTGGCCACCTGCTTCACGATCTGGGATTTGCCGACACCCGGGCTGCCATGCAGCATGACGGGTTGTTTGGCGTTGATGAGGAGTTCCAGGGCTTTCGCGGCTTGTTGGGGACGCATGGTCATGCCTTCCTATTGAGTGATTTGAGGTCCGGTCCGGGGACGATGAAGTACCGGAACGTGGATGCTGCTTGATTCAGAGAGACACGCAAGCACAGGGCTTCGACCCAGCTTGCACACCAGTGAGTGGGGCGGCACTGCAGTGCGTCAGAGACCCCGTACTTGCGTGGTTTCATCAGTGAAGCGTGTGAGGGTTGGAGATCTCGGCCTGAGCGGCCTCGGCATGCTGCTCGAGGTAGTGGGCCAGCTGCTGATTGAACTCAGGCAGCTCAGCGCTCAGCGAGGCGATGAGGTCAGCGACGACGCACGCGATGTCGTGCGCACGGCCGCCGTAGGCCTGCACCGTGGGCAGCTGGTCATCCTGCTGGCCCTTGTAGGCGATCAGGCCGACCACCGCGGTGACCTCGGCGTCGACAGGGACTTCTTCAAGGGACTTGTACAGCTTGTCCAGCAGCTTACGGTTTGCCATTGATGATCACGTCCAGGTTGGCGTCGATGTCGATCAGCACTTCGCCGATCTTGCTCAGGTGATCCTCGAGGGCCGAGATGCGGCGACGCAGGTCAGCGATCACCTTGTCCTGTGCAGCCTCGTGGATCTTGCGGCGCGAGGCGGTGCAGTACACCGCCGAGGCCAGGTTCGCCGCCCGCATCTGGTCGGCGACCATTTGGTCGATTGCTCGTTGGTTCATTTTTTCTCCATGCACGTCATGCAGGGGATCACCGGGACGACCTTCTCGACCGTCCGGGTGCGCCATTTGACCTTCTCCACCACCTCCGGCTTGGGCGGCGTGCGCGTGTCCAGCTCATACGCGACGCAGTCCATCAGTCGGATCGTGGTGATCAGGCGTTGCAGCCCACCACTGGCACCGGCACCGACGCTGCCGCCAGCACCGTTGCTGCCATTGCCGCCGATCCCGAAGCCCCAGCCAGTGGACACAGTGGTCACGGCTGTGGTTTCGGTCATCCGGTGGCCGAAGAAACGGACCAGGCCGGGAGCCAGTTCGACGCGCTTGTACGGCATCTCCTCGTCAGAGACGACGTACATGTCCGTGCCAGCCTCGAACTCCTGAGCGCCCATCGGCCGATTATTCAGACCATTCACGCTCCGGCGAACGATCTTCATCCTCGGCTGGCATTCCGTGTCCGCATACCGACTCACGGTCGCGCTCGGCGTGATCGCCGGCGGCACTACCGGCTGCACAGGCCTCACTGACCAACTGCGCGATGCGTTGGTCACCGAAGCCGACCCGCCCGTTGCTGCCTGGCCCTGCTGCTGTTGCTGCTGCTCTTGCTGCCACTGATGCTGCGGGTTCTGCGCGCATGCGAAGTCGCCTTCGCAGCCATGAGCGAAAGCTCCGCTCGTGCCCCACAGCATCAGGCCAGCAGCGATTGCCACCCATACCCAGTCCGTTGCTTTCATTTTCCAGTGCTCCCGAACCCGCCGGTGCCCCGGTCGGATTCATCCAGTTCGTCCACGGTCTCGAAGTCCATGCGGAAGAACGGCATCAGGATGGCCTGAGCCACCTTGTCGCCGACCTCCACCTTGAACTCCTTGTCCGAGTCGTTCTGCAGCTTCACCAGAATCTCGCCGCGGTAGTCCGAGTCAATCACCCCGGTGCAGTTGGACAGCCGGATGCCATGGTTGAAGCCTTGGCCACTGCGGCTGTACACCAGCAGCACCGTGTGTGGCGGGATCTGCAGGTGCAGGCCCGTCTTGATGACGCCGGTGCCATACGGCGGGATCCGCTCTGCGCTTGCGGCGAAGATGTCGTAGCCGGCGGCACCAGCCGACGACTGGCGGGGCAGCGTGACCAGCCCTTTTTTCACTTTCACGATAGCCATTCAGCAATCCTCGTCATGAACAGGACACTCAGGCCGGCCGCAGCCAGCATCAGCAGAACGTGCAGCAGGTCGTCCGTCAGCCTGACCCAGTTCGCCCCGCTCTCGCTCCTCGAGAACACGCTGCAGTGCCCGCCACTGTGCCGGAGATACAGCGGCATTTCGGGCCTCTCGGATGTCGTCGAGGGATTTGTTCCAGAACTTCCCGCGCTGGTCTTCGTACAGCAGCTGGTTTCCGCGTCGCAGCAGTTCATTGATCACGAACTCCGTGGGGTCGACGTTGCCTTCAGCGACAGCGAGGTCGCGCAGCAACTGCTCGATGGAGGAGGCCTCGAAGGCCTCCTGGAGCAGCCGCTGCAGGTTGATTGAAGCGGCTGCCATGATCACTCCTCGACCGGGAAGTCAGCGATCTCGGTCGCCAGGTCGGTCAGGTACTTCGCGGCGACCTTGGCCTTCACCGCCTTGCCGCCGCGCTCCAGCAGGATGTCCTGCACGAGGTCGAACACCTCGTCGTTGTTGACTTCGTTGGCGCGGTACAGCAGCTGCAGCAGCTCGTCGATGGGCTTGCGCTCGAATTCCTGTTTCAGGAAGGCGCCGGTGGAAGTATCACTCATGGGAAATTTCCTCGTGGACTTGGCGTCGAATGGTGACGCCGGGGTGGGGTGCTCCTTGCGGAGCGTCAACGCCGTCGGTGTAGACAGCCACCGTCAGCTCGTTGCCTTTCGTGTTGTGGCGATGCTGCCGCTCCAGCTCATCAGCGAACACCTCGCGGTGGATCAGCAGAGCCGGGTTGATGCCCAGCACGTGCTCATCGAGGATCGATGAGGAACGCAACGCCTTGATGTACTTCGCCACGATGTGCGGGCTCGTTCGCCACTGGAACTTCGGGTACCGCGACGTGCTGGTCTTGAAGCGCGACACTGATCGCCTCCAACAGTTGGTGATTGGTAGTTCGCAGCCGAATCAATTCGGCTGCGCAGGAGATGAGAAGTTGCTTCACAGGAAGTCCTTGATCAGATCCCTGACCTCATCCTTCTGCTCAGGAGTCAGGGTTTTGGAAGGGATCGTCAAGCCGCGCACCACCTTGTCGCCGATGCGCACGTTCTTGACCTCCAGGCCCATCTCGTCGAGCCAGGCCACGCGCTTGAACTCGCTGGCCATCTGCTTGCCGAGCAGGTACTCGTACAGGACCCTGATCTCGTTGGTGCTGATCTTGTCCGGCGAGATCTCGTCGAGACAGACCCGTTTGAAGATGTGCGCCGCCAGCTTCAGCCGCTGCAGGTCGAACATGTCCAGCGACTCATCGGCGTTGGGCATGAGCTTGGCCAGCGGCATCAGGTCCCCAGACTTCAGCACATCAGCCACGCGCTCGCGGTCGGTCAGACTGACCTGCTGCGCGCTCTGCTTCTGTGCCGACACCATGGGGAAGCGGACACGATCCTCGTCCACCTTGATCGAGATGAGCAGGTTGGCGAAGGCCTGCAGCTCTGATGCAATCGCCTTCGTGTCGACCCAGCTGGGATCCAGTTTGGTCGCTTGGTAGGCCGGGATGTTGTATCGCCGGTCACCCTGCTCGACATCGATCGGGTACTTCGAGTTGGAGATGAGGATGAAGCTGTTCCAGCTGCGGGACTGCACCGCCTCCTTGCGCATGGAGCGCACGGGAGCAGTGTCGCCCGTCACGAGCATCTTCAGCTTGTTGTTCAGCTGGTCCCTGCCCTTGTGCTCGCGCACGTTCACCTCGTCCACCACCACCAGCAGACTCTCCGACTGGTAGGAGTTGAACTTCTCGGCCAACGTCTCAAGCGACAGGAGCAGCGCGTTCTGCTCACCGAGCAGAGGCTTGAGCACCTGCTCGTAGAGCACCGTCTTCCCGGAGCCCTGCACACCCGTCAAGATCCAGGCGGTGCCCGCCTTGGTCCGGTTCTTGAAGATGTGCGCCACCCAGTTCAGAAAGTACTCGATGGCGGTCTGGTCGTCCGACATGGCGTGCTTAATCAGCCTGCCGATCCACTGCAACGAGGTACTCTGTACTAGGTACTGGGCTCCTTCCTGATGAGTCCGCGTCTCCGTGCCCGTCATCTTCATGAAAGGTGAGGGCACGAACTTGTTCAGCGTCTCAGCTTCGTAGTCGATGACCGAGTGGGTGGTCGGGTCGTAGACCGGCCGGCAGGTTCGGATGACTTCGGGCGGATCCACCTCCAGAGCGGTGAAGTAGTCCTCAACCATCCGGAGCGACGTGGCGGTGTTCCACTGGCCGACCACGCCGATGTCCGGGTGGTAGCGGCCGTAGACATACTTGCCAGCGCCATCAGCGACCACGAAGGGAACGGGTTCGCCCATCTCGATCGAGGCCTGCTCCAGCTGCGCCTGCTTCTCGGCGTAGTAGGAGGGCAGCGCGTCCTTGATGGAGTAGACCGGCTCACCCTTGAAGTTGTAGAGGAACTTGAAGTCGTCGTCCGGGTGGAAGTACCCCCAGCTGTCGCCGCCGTTCAGGTTCATGTAGGTGAAGCCGCGCTCGGACTTCAGCCCGGTGATGGTCATGGTACCCGCGGGGATGCCAGTCAGCATCTCGTCCCCGGAGGGCAGATACTGGATGGTCCCCTTCACCTTGCCGAGGCCCAGCTTCTTGCGCAGCTCGTCGATCGTCTTGCGCCGGGTCTCCATGACCAGCTGTGCGTCAGCCAGCACGCGGGAGAGCGGGATGCAGTCCAGCGAGCGGGTGACCAGCTGCACGCGGGCCGCGCCCGGGTACGGGTCAGTCAGGCCGGAGGCCAGGACCGGCGGCGCCACGTAGAGGAGCTTGTCGTTCTGGCAGGTGGTGATGTCCAGCGGGTAGCGCAGGGCCACGCGGCTGCCGGCCAGCTCCAGGTCGTTGGCCAGCTCAGGCACCGAGTAGTTGCAATGCTCGAGCCAGACCTTCAGCTGCGACGGAGTGATGGCCCCCTCCAGCAGCATGAACACGTGACAGCGCAGGCCGGGGCACTGCGGCAGGCTGGCGCTCGAGCTGTACTGGAGGACGTAGGAGACATCGCCCAGGCCCAGCAGCTGCAGCGCCTGATCGACGGTGGGGGTCTGGCCCTGAACGAGAAACCCGTCGAAGTCCAGACAGACCCACTGCGTGAGGGTGGAGGGGGAGGTAGCGCCGGCGCGCTTCTCGTCCATGAGATCACGCAGCAGCTCACCTTTGACCAGGGCGGCGCCCTGGGTGGCGACGGACGTGACCAGACCATGCAGGTCCGCCAAGGTGTTGACGGTGTGCTTCTGACTGCTCATCTGGAGCACGTGCGGGTACTGCTCGTTCTTCAGGCTGCCCGTCGGGGAGAGCCAGTACTTCTTGGCGAAGGGCGTGCCGTCAGAGGCAGCGACGGTCCAGATGTGCATGTCAGTCCTCGTGTTGGATCAGAAGGTCGATGGGCTCGACCTTGTAGAAGTTGGCGATGCGGGTGAGGGTGTTGAGCGTAGCTTGGTACTCGCGCTTCTCCTCGAGCTTCTTCAGGGTCTCGTAACGGATACCTGATTGCTCGACCGCCTTGACCCTCGACAGACCTGTTTCAAGTCGGAGCTGGCGGATGAGAGCTGTGTTAATGCGAAGTCGGAGCATTTGTCTGCCACCTGAACGATGTTGAGGTTTACCAGCTTGGTCAGCTTGCACATGTCGTCATGCAGGCTCGGAGGCTGGTCCATCATGATGCGCACGGCCTGTCGTGAGCGATGAACCGCCACCTTGCCGCTCTGGAGCGAGTCCCAGAGCAGCTCAAGTGTGGGCATGAGCCGGGTGTCCCGGGGGGTCGACCCTTTGGAGACCTGATCGACGATGTCTCGAAAGCAAGACGTCCAGACGTTGGTCGGCTTCTTGAAGCACGCTACCACAAGGCTGGCCACGCGCAACTCCTGCCATGCCGCCCCTTCCTTCTTGGCCTGGATCCAGAACTGGTAGGCCCGGGAGTGGATGGCCTGCTGCAGGAGCAAATTCATCTGTTTTCGAGTGAGCATGTTCGTCAGTCCTGGGAGCGGGATAGTAGCACAGGGTTGCCGGACTAGTCCTTCAACTGAGCGCGCGCCTCAGCAAGTTGATGCTCATGCTCCTTCTCCATGAAGCGCTTCAGGTGCGAGCGGGTGGGAAATGCCTGCAATTTGAGCAGGCCGAGGGTGTACCGGACGCGGTCGTCATTGAGACCGGCGCCGGACTTGGCCAGATTGCTGATCGAGGTGAAGTTGGCATCGAGCGCCATGGCGCGGGCGAGGATCTCGCAGAAGTCCTCGTCGCTTGGGCGCCGCTCGAAGAAGTTCGAGCTGCAGAGCCTGCGGAAGTGCTGGTACTCGATGGGGTAGTCAGACATCGACCACGCCAGGACGATGCCCGTCCACCTGTTGGGGTAGCTCCGGAACTCCTTGGTCACCAGCGCCCGCTCTGGCCCACGCACGCAGGTCAGCAGCTTCTCGAGCATCTCCTGAGTCACAGCCATCGGGATTCTCCTAATTGCCAGCCAGAGTCCTCCGGCTGCCATTGATGAGCGACATGCTATAGTCCTGCAGTCCTTCGATGTCGAGGTGCCGGATCGTCCTGAACCCGTCTGGGTCCGTCTTCTCAGGGAAGCCCATGAGCGTGTTCCATGCGTACAGGAAGTGGCTCGTGCCCTGGGGATTGAACGGCACCCTGTTGCCGCGCCACCAGGCGGCCAGTGCGTGGAGCTTCATCGACTTCTCGCTCGCGCCCAGCCACCCCAGCACTCGGCGCTCGTCATCGTTGAACGCCTTGTCAGTCATGCCCTCGAGCTTGGCCAGCGTGATGGTGTCAGCGATGTCCTGCTCGGACCATTGGTCCAGGTAGAAGGGCCAGTAGAACTGGGTCTGAAAGAACGCCCCGAACTCGGGGTCCACGATGAACTGCGACCAGCCGCGGTCGCCGTAGCTCCTCCAGATCTTGATGACCTCATCCAGGAAGTCGATGGGATCATACTTGCTGCTGAGCACTGGTACACGCAGCATGGCACCGAGGTAGTGCCAGAAGGACGGGAAGGTGGGTTGCCAGCCGGTCAGCACGGTGTTGGCCGTGGCCCCGCAGCGGACGCGGGAGGCCGTGTTCAGGAGGTTTTCGTGGCGGAAGCTGAGATCCATCGGAGCATCCTGTCAAGATTGGAGAACGCGCCGAGCATCACGAGGGCGTGCAGCTCGTCGATCCGCTCCATGGACATGGGGTTGAACAGCTCGCGCCGGAGCGGCTTGATGTTGTAAAGGTCGATCTCACCCATGCGCAGGATGATCTCGCCGATCTTGATCTGCCGTGGGTCCGGATGGACGATGTCACGGTACGGGCCATCGAGGCGGAACGTGGCAATGAAGGTCTTCGCCATGTCGTCGTCCGCCGCGATGCGCGGGCTCATGTAGGGTCCCCACCGACCCCATCGCTCTTTAGACTCCATGCCAGCATGTCCGCTTCGTTGCGCACGGCGCCCAGCCGGATGAGCGCGCGCAGGTTGATCAGCTCCTCGGTCTCCACCCTGTTGGTGTAGAGGTGGCGGAAGTGGCCCATCTGCCATGGCTTGACACCGAGGCGCACGGCGATCTCACCGATGACCGCGTCGCGGCCGTCAGGCTCCGGGTCGATGTAACCCATCGCGTCCATGTACTCGTAGTAGCCGCCGATGGCGGCGAAGGTGGACACTTCATCGCGCCTGGCACGCACCGGCAGGCAGCCGCGCCACTCGGGCGGGATCAGTCCACTCGTACCACCCCGTAACTGCGCAGCATCCGCAGCGATTTGTACCATTCATTCATCCTCCGCGGCCCAACAAGCCGCATCAAGTAGTCGACATGCGCCTGCGTGAGGCGATGGCGTGCCTCGCGGTGGCGCTTGGCCTTCTGCAGCAGTCGCCACAGCTCATGTGGGCGCTCACCCGTCAACCCTGCCTCGAACAGCACCTGCGCCACGCGGTCGCCGCGCGACCACGGCCGGCCGGTCAGCCATCGCGCCAGCTCCTGGTCGTCGTGGCACCACAGCATCTCGAAGGCGTCCACCACATCTGCGAACCCCGCGCTCTCACCTTGCAGCTGCATGATCATGGTCATGGCGCGCACGGTCTGCTCAGGCCACTGACGCATGTGGATGGGGTGCGAGTCCTCGCCCACGGCGAGCCACGTGACGGCGGCATCGTCGAGCGTGGCGCAGAGCGCGCCCCAGCCGCGGTCGCCCGCGTCAGCCAGGCGCTTGTCAGCCAGGCGTATCAGCTCGTCGAGGCTGCGCTTCTTGTCGCCCTGGGGATCCGGGCACATGGCAAGCGCCCCGAGGCGCTCCCACGACCACTGCGGCCAGATCGTCTTGGGGTTCACCGCCCAGTCCGAGTACCCGCTCTTGGTGCGCATGAGCTCAGCGCAGAGCCAGCTCTTACCCGATCTCATGGCCGTTCTCCAGACCGAGGTCAGCCAGCAGCATCGCTGCGTTGCGCAGGATCAACCGCTGCTGCTCGGGCGAGTGCTCGCCGCGCGCGACGCGCTGCAACCCCTCGATCACCGCCTCGATCACCATGGCGCGAGAGGGAGACCCGCCCGCGGGCGTGTCGGGGAAGTCGTACATCTGGTGTTTGCTCATCGTGTACTCCGTACTCAGTACTCAGTACT
>QWCI01000168.1_pt1 | contig 73208 bp, 73 predicted proteins | sample 1972541 | NCBI WGS metagenome assembly QWCI01 (sample SAMN09866712, study PRJNA288562) | Human oral metagenome isolate term3_saliva, whole genome shotgun sequencing... | isolation source: mouth | host: Homo sapiens | place: USA: California | reverse complement strand
TTTATCACTCGAACACTCTCTGTGTGCTTAGATACAGTTCTATTCTAATTTGACGTCGCGCTCTCGCTTGTATCAGTGTAATAGTAGTAAAAGAATCTTTAGTTAAAATTAAAGTAGTTTAAGTTAAATCTATTTTAGTTTAAATAGTTTAAATAATCTAAGAAAAAGTTTAAGTAATTTAAATTTAAAATTAAAATTGTAATAACTTAAAAGAGTTTAAAAGTTTAAGTCTTAAAGAATTCTAATCTAACTGAAGTTTAAAAAGAATCTTTAAGTGTAGTTTTAAAAAGTTAAAAATAAAAGAACTAAACAGTTTAAAAAGAATTTAATTTTTAATAGAACTAAAGTCTTAAGTCTTTAAGTTTAAATCTAAAGAGATAAGTCTAAACTAAAAGTAGTTTTAAGACTTTTCTGATATATTAACTGTAGAAAAGTTAGACTAAGAACAAGTCTAAACTAAAATAGTAATCTAAATAGAAACAGTAGTTTAATTAAAAGTGAGTAAACAGAACAGGAGTAATTATGAAAACTTTAAATAAATCTAATTTAATTATAGTAAAAGAATATAACAGTAATAATACAGTATTAATTCAAGAAGTGTTTTTACTCAAGTTCTGCTGCTGCAGTACCACGGCTACAATATTATAATTATCATTGAAGAGGTATTTCATTAGAACAAAAATAAAAGCTCACTAGAAATTTAACTAGTGAGTCATTTTTTACGTAATTTCAGCCTATTGTTTTAATGTTACATTGTTTTATACATGATTGAATGCCAATAAGGGTATCGTCAGGTCCACAGATTCTTTTCTTCAAGACTATCAAACACATCTTCTTCATCATCTAATGTCATATTGATAGTTTCGTCTAATATTTCTGTGTTACCATCTATTTCATTATTCTCAACAAAAGCCTCATTGTCACAACTATCTCCAAAGACAATAGTTACTTCGTTTTGTTGCTTAAATCTAACAGCATTATCATGTAATCTATCTAGATAATCTGATACTTCAGATTTTAGTAATGATAATAATTCTGCTCTAATTTCAGTATCTCTGAAATCTCTGAAACGATAATCGTTGTTAGATAAGAATATTGCTAATTGTTTCGCTTTATACATTACTTCTTCATCAGTTCTATATTTACCACTTAAACTGTAATACCTTGCAAGCGTCATCATATATTCACGGTCTGTAAAGTCTCTGCGTGAATATCCTCTCTTACCTGTACGTGGGTCGTATGTTGGGTAAGTTAACTCTGCAGCCTTGTCATAATCATGATTGTATTCTAAGAACTGTCTACCAATTTCAGTTAGTTCTAATCCAACATATTTATATGCTGTAGCGAATGGGAAACCAACATCTGGTGGTAATATATCTAAGAAACCTAGGTGATGATGCATGAAGCATGTGTACATAAATGTTCCATGAAGTCTTAATTTACCACCTTTACCTTTATGAATGAGACGTCTAATTAAACTGTCTGTTCTTTGAATTATTGGTAATAAAGCATGTAAACGGTCCCAACGTCTATTCAATTCACCAATGAATAACGCCTCATTTTTCTTCGCTTGTCTGTTTAACATGTTGTTACCAATCCATAGGTTGAATACATTATCAAAAGTTAACTCAACATTTGTAGTATTAATATGATTTAAGATATTTTCATACTCATTAAAACGACTTACCATACTAATCTTATCATTTGTGAAATTTAACAGCATTGCATACAATTCGTTAGATGCAATTTCTTGTGCTGTGGTTTCTCTAGCACCTACAAATGCCAATGATTTGTTGTTAGTAGCATTTATCATATTGATTAAATCTACACTCACACCTTTTTTAACAACAATTTCACGTTTTTTGTTAAATTCGTTTAATAATTTTAATATACGTCTAATTGTATCATTAACCTTATTATAATTTTCTGTTAAAATTTTTCCTGTAATGTAAGCGCGTTCACCCCTCACACCCTCTTTAATCTTGTTGAAATGATGGTGTGCTAATGATACTAAAATGTTAAAATAATTTCTAATTTCTCTATATAACTCTTCACTGCTCTTTGTATATCTACCAGGAACCTTAACATCTACATAACGATTATAGAACTCATCTCTTGTTTCCTGTGATGTTGAAGCAAGTAATAAATTATGAATTAATTCCTGACGGTTACTGTAAATATCAGTTGAACCTACACGCTGTGTTGTAACACCGTTTAAATATTCAAAAATTCTAGCCAACACTACTTGATGACGTGGTGTATCTGGATTATCAATAATAGCATAAGAGCGTTTTACTGGTCTCATCATACGTCTGTCAGTACCAATATTATATGTAGTGCTATGAGTTAGCACAAAAGGTGTAAAATCGTAACTATTGATAATACACTGTTGTCCGTGATAAACGGCCTCACCAGATTTGTTCTTTCTATCATTATTTAAGGTATTTACAAGAGCGTATAACAAACTTTCTGAACGTAATTCAATATTACGAACAGTTTCTTGACAAACCTTCTTCATACTTTCACTGTTATTTAAACCAGTTCTATATTTTTCTTGTTTAATATGGTTCTTGTAAATCTGACTATTAACCATTGCACCTGTACTTAAATACTTTTGATAGTATTTTAGGTCAAATTCATTACTCTTAGGGTCAAATTTACGTGCTTCCTTTTCTGTTAAGTTGCGAAGCATATTACCTTCAACAGGATATAGTCTATTTACTTCATTAATTATATTATTAATTGTAACTAAAGCACTTTCAAAAGACATTCCACCTTCAACTAACATGTGATAGAATAACATGTTTCTATGACGTGTTCTATGTCCCACAGATTCTGTCAATAAACTATCAAATAATGCTTGATATTCTCTTGATGATAATTTACGCGCTTTCTTACTATCGTATTTAATTACGGATGACTTCTTACTGATTTCGATTTCAGGAATATCAGCCCACTCATTCAATGCTTTAAAGTCATGATAAATACCAGATGTATAACCTCTCATAGGGAAGTTGCATCCTTCGTATTTGTCATAGATATTTCCTACCGCACGCATTAACTGACCAATTGGTAAATCATGCTGGAATGAACCAGTTTCTTCTTCTTTACCGCAATAATGTGGATTATGAGTAAACTTACGTGTAAATAAACCCATCATTGTTTGATACTTTTGTAATTCTTTTTCATTCTTAGTCGCTATTGGAGATGTGAAGATGTACCATAAATGTGCACCTGTTCCTGTTACAACAATCATTGTTGGAATAGGAATAATACCATTATTAATGTCATCAATAAGATTCTTCGCTCTTGTTGAATCAACATTATCAATATCAACATTGTAACTAGTGAATCCACGAATATCTTCTTTGGTATGCTTTACAACAGCCTTTGTGTTAATTTTTAATGTTTGTGTTGTTACCTTTGTATCTTTATAATAAAAATCAAAGTCAGCACTGGTCATTGTGTATTTAGTATCTGTGTCTGAAAATTTAAAATAATCATAATTATTATCTTTTTTATATTGTTCAGTAGATTCTAATAACTTTGATTTAGAAGTTGCATAAATAGCATTAGTTACATATAAACGTGCTTTATCTTCATCACTTAGATTATTTAATGTAAAGTCATCAAAAACACGTGTTATGTTCCTACGCTTTCTATCATGATTTAATGTTGCAACAATTGGTTCATAACTACCACCCATAACTGTTCCTCTACGCATGTTAGATGACATGAATGGTCTATTCATTATTTGTTGCATCTCTTGTAGATTTTCAATTTCACAGAATCCGTTTAATTCCTCTGTAATTAAATTATTTACTGCCTCGTTGTTTGCACAAATCTTAGAGGCATCAATTAAATTTTTATTATCTTTTGTTGGCATTTAACTTATGCCTCCTTTCTTTTTAACTATTGTTATATATATCGGAAAATTTTTCTTTACTTTATCATTATACAACAATTTAGTGGTGAATCTTGTGTTTTAAGAAACTTTTAAAAACTCTTATATTATATATCAGAATGCTTCTGGTAATGTAAAATCACATTTTGATGTATTTATTTCTGATTTTAAGATGATAATTTTGTATTCTCTCAAGTGATGTAGAATCAATTCTCGCGCTTAAAATTACTAAAAGTGATAGATTATACAGCTTCATCATTTTTCACCTTTTTACGGCTGTTTTTGTAGTACAGTAGGCCGCTGTTTTACGCTCTCGCTGTGAATTAATTTTCAGAAAAATTGTGAAAATTGTAATGAAATGAAACTTTAATCATTTTCAATAGTTTTCTAACTATATTAATATATCAGTTTTTTCTTATTTAAGAAATTTTGAAATATTTTATATTGTTTGTTGTAGTTTAATCTAAAACAACCAAAACCTATTTTCACTATTCTAATTTTATATATCAGTTTTTTTGTTAAAATTTTTAAATTCGTTAACTTTCATACTTAAATTAATATATCAATTTTGTTGTATAATAATATAAGAAGAGGAGTTTTTATTTATATGAATACATTAAAAGAACTCAAAAAAGAAAGAAATAAGTTAGGAATGGAATTATATACTCAGAAGTCAGTGTGGGAGAAGTTAACACCTTTTACTATTTATAATTTAATCGCTATAAGTGTTATTGGAACAATTAGTTATTGTTTAAGTCTATTGTTTCAATTTGAAAATAAACATATTGTCTCATTTGCGATGATTTCATTTTTCATTTATGAATTATTCGACTTACATAATTTTCAAATTGCATCAGGTCTCTTACAAATTAAAGGTCTAGGTGAACTCTACAAAAATGATTTTTTCTACATAATGAAGTTTAATAATCAAATTTATGGTATTAAAGAGATTCCTGAAGATAAGAATCAAAAACTCGTGCTTCATGAAATAGGATTTGATGTAGATTTTCCTCCTATCGATAGAGAAAACATTATCTATAAGGTTTCAGATATTTTCTCTGTTAAATAAGGTACTAAAATTATGGATTATATTATAACGGTGAAAGATTTAAATTTTATAAAACAACTTCATATTCCAGACAGCACGGAAAACATAAGAGAATATATTGAAGAATGGTTGTTCGCAGAATATGGAATCAGAAATAAAGACTATATAATAAGAGAGGAAACCAATTTATGAGAAATAGAAAAGTAGCATTAATCGGATTAGGTTTAGTTTTAGGAATAGGTTTATCTATAATTTTAATAAAAAAGGTGGTGGACTAATGAAAGAAGAAAAATTAGTAAAATTATTAAAGAAAGAACTGGGTGATTTGTTTGAAGTTGAAGCATGTGATGACACTCAATATGATGGTTTTCTGTATCTTAAATGTCAATTAAATAACAATACATTGCTTGAAATCGTTGTTCATGAAGGTTGGGATATTCCATATTGGTTTGAATTTTTTATATGGCGGGAATATCCTTTAGAAGAATTGAAGTTAAATGATAATTATAGTGCAAAAACACCTGCAAAACTCATTAAGAGTATAAAAGAACAATATAGTCGTTTAAAGAAAGAATTTAAATATTTTGAAATAAAAGAAAACACATAATAAAGAAAGGAACATAATAAAATGAATAAACAGGAATTATTCTTACGATTAGTAAAACTAGACGATTCTATCACACAATTAAATTTAGGAGTGATGTATGATGGAGTTGATGTAACAGGAGAAATCAAATTTTTTGTATCAGGATTTCCAGATAATTTAGGTATCTTCTTTGTAGTAGATTTAGACAAAAATTCACTGACTTTCCAGTTGGCTAAATTTGAAGAAAAAATTAAGAGTCCAACAACACAAACATTTGATTCAGAAACAGATGCATTAATTGTCATTAGAGAAATTATTACTCAATTCTATCTTTTCACCATGATGCGTTGTGGTATTTAATTAAAAGAGAGAAAAAATCTCTCTTTTTTATTTACATGTAAGTAAAATAATATTATAATTAAATAACAATAAAGAGGTGTATAACATGAATTATTCAGATATTCTTGTAGTAGATAAAAAGTCAGAAATTGAAACAGTAGTTGAAGAACATGCATTATATAACTTTGGTCTATATCATGGTGACCTAAGGATTTATAACAAAGAATTTGACTCCTATGAAGAAGCTGAAGAATATTTATGTAGTTTACGTAATGACGGAGCAGTTAAATTTAAAGAATATAATGGACATAAAAATTTCACAATGAAGTGGATGATTATGGTGTCACATTAAAGAGGAGAGAGGTAACAAGACATGAAGAAACTATTGATATTAAATGGAGTTATGGGTTCAGGAAAATCTACATTTATTAAACAAAACCATCTTGAAGATTTTGTAATCTCATCTGATGAATTAAGAATCAAGATGGCAGGTTTTGATATGCTTGAAAACGGTTTAGTAATTTCACAAAAGAAAGACAGACAAGTGTGGAAAGTTTTATATGAAATTTTAGAAACACGTATGGAAATGGGTTTATTCACTGTTGTAGACGCTATGCACTTACATACAAGAGATTTTAAGAAGTATAAAGAACTCGCTGATTTATATGGTTATAAAATCTACGTAAAACGTTTTGAAGTATCTCTTGATGAGTTATTACAAAGAAACGTAGAGAGAGAGTCATATAAACAAATTCCTGAAAACGTAATTACTAAGAAATATGAAGTTTTTGTAAACCAAGTATTACCAGACTATGTAACAATAATTAATTCAATAGATGAATTACTACCTATTCCAGAGGGTTTAGATGCTTATGAAAACATTTATTGCGTAGGTGATATTCATAATAACGCAGATAAATTAGAGATTGTTTATAATGAAGTAAAAGAAAATCAAAACTCACTGTATATCTTTACAGGTGATATTTTTGATAGAGGTGAAAAGCCTCATGAAACAATGTTACTAGTGGGTAAATTGTTAGAGTTGGATAACGTAAGATTTATCCAAGGTAATCACGAAAGACATGTAAGAAATTATGTCTATGGTACAACTAATTACAGTAATCAATTTAAAAATACTACACTAGATAAAATCCTAGAGAAAACTCAAGATACAACTATTTTAAATGGTTTAGTAGATAGATTAGAAGAGTTTATTTATTTTAGATTTAGAGGTGACACATACTTCGTTTGTCATGCAGGTGTAGGTGCATTACCAAAGAATATGTTATATTTGGCCGGTCAGAACTGTGAATATGGTACAGGTGATTATAGTACAGAAGTGGATATGTTGTGGGAAAAGAATATGCCAGGAATGATACAAATTCATGGTCATAGAGAAACAACTTCAACAGAACACTCAATTCGAGTAGATTATTCACATGATGGAAACATTGGAATTTATAATATTTTCAATAGAGAACTAAGAGAGGTTTAATTCTCTCTTTTTCTATTTACAGAATACCTAAATTATGTTAAAATTAGATATGTAAAGAGGTATATACATTATGGATAAACGACTAGAAAACATGTTAAATTCTGAATATATTAGAGTTAAAGATTTAGGTAATGACGTTGTCTCATTAAACTTTACAAGAGACGTGTTTCAAGATGGTGTTTGGAATGATGAAACAATTAAGGCTCGTGGTTTATTTATCAATAAGGTAACAGGTGATATTGTAGCACGTTCTTATAATAAATTTTTCCAATATGACGAAACACAAGAAACAAAAGATTATGTAGACAATAACTTGGTATATCCATTATATATCTCTAAGAAGTTTAATGGTTTCTTGGGTATTTTATCTGTGTATAATAATGAGTTTTTCATCGCAACAAAATCAACTAACGATGGTGAGTATTGTGATTACTTCAAAAACATTCTTAACAACACAATCTTCAAGAACGAACAAGAAACAAAAGAACTATTTAACATCCTAAAGGAATATAATTGTTCAGCAGTATTTGAAGTGATGGATATGGAAAACGACCAACACATCGTTTACGAAGATAATCCATTAGCATTACTAGACTTTATTCCTAATACATTAGACATCAATGGTATTGATAAAGATGTAGAATTATCTGAAACATTAAAAAATAAAATCAATCTAAAGTCTATTGTTATCGCTAAAAATCAGAAGATTAATTCTAAAGAGGAATTAGACAAGTTCTTACAAGACATGGAAGAAAATGAACTTGAAGGTGCAGTAATCACAGACTCTAATGGATTTATGTGGAAGTTTAAAACTAACTTCTATCGTTTCTGGAAAACAGAACGTAATCAGTTAGAACGAGTACTAAGAGGTAAAGAACCAAAAGGTGCTAATAGATTAAATTCATTAGATGCACAAGAAAAAGAAAATGGTTTCATAAACTTCTTGAAAGAATTTACAAAAGATAAGACACAAGAGGAATTAGAAGAACTATTAAAAACAAAATCAATTATCTGGTTTAGAGAACATTATAAAAGATTAGGAAAATAAGCCTAATCTTTTTATTTACAAAATACTAAATCTATGATAGAATAATTATAGAAATAAAAGAGGTAATAAGATATGGAATATAGAGTCGTATTATTTAAAACGAGAAATAAAGACAATAAACATATTGAAGGTTTTAAAGAAAATACTAAACAATTTCTTGTAACTGACATAGATAATGTTTCTGAAAAGTTTGATAAATTTGTTTCAAAACAACCAGAAGGTGTACTATGTCGTTGTTATGCGTCAGTAAATAAGCGTAACGGTGACCTAATTCAAAAACAATTAATTTCATATCTTGCACTAAACGACATGGACCTATCTAAGATTGAAAGTAAATCTGTATCTCTCGCAATGTTACCTCAATGTGCAACATCTAAGAAGTGGTTGTTCGATTTTGACTATGAAAGCGAAGAACAGGTGTTAGAGTTCGTTCAAGATATTAAAACAATCGACAATACATTAGAAGTTAAGTACAAGAAAACAGTACATGGTTACGCAGTAATTACAAGTCACGGTTTCGACACAAGAGAACTACTTAAAAAGTGGTCAGAGTGTGAAAACAAGAAAGATGGTATGCTACTAATAGATTGGAAGGTGAAGTAATGGATATTAAATATTTTAAGGAAAAGTTTATTGATTGGATAGATGAAAGCAATCAATTAGGAATACCTGCAACTATCTAAGTACATGAAAGTTGTTGGTTTGGTAATCACTGGTGGGGAGTTGTAGATAAGTGTACAATTTCCGACGGTGTTGCAATTCTCAATGTAACAGAGTATGAGAATAATATTGAATATAAGTTTACAGACAAGTCATTGTTTGATAATGTTAGTAAGGTTGTATTCCGTATCAATGGAGACATTATCGAAGATGCGAAGTGGGTTGATACAAGTTGGAGCGATAGAGAATTTTTGTTTGAGGTGGAATTATAGAATATGAGAAAAATAACAGAAACAAGAACTGGTAAGATTGTATCAGAAGCAGATTTAAAATTTGAATATTCTTTTACTGATAGTTCTCATGATAGCGATGATTTTCTAACATACATAAAAGTAAAAAATGATAAAAAGAAAGAGGTAAAATAATAAGAGAGGATAAAATAAAATATCCTCTTTTTATATTGAATAACAAATACGATATGTTTATTATTATTAGAAAGATAAGGGTATATTCACAATGACTAGGGTAAAAGCTTTAACTAAAAATGGTAGAATTACCTGGTGTTCAGCGAAAAATCCAGGTAGTGGTAGTTGTAATCATATTTTTCATCAAACTGAAGGTGTTACCGACGAACAATTTCAACGAGAAGTAGACAAATACTATGAAAACAAAGTTAGATTAGAAAAACACGAAAAAGAAGATGTTAATCATCAAAATTCAGATAAACATAACAAGAGAACGGACAAATTGATAAAACATAAGAAAAAAGACTCTACTGAAGATTATTTTAAACAGGACTTAGATAGATATAATAGGAGAATGACTAGACTAGCAAATAAATCTATTTCTAGTGCTTTAAGTTTAAATAGTTTGATGAAAAGTAAATTTTAAAGAAGAACAACATACCATTTTTAATTTTTAAGGCAACTTTTTCAAAAAAAGAAGTTGCTTTTTTGTTTACATTTTCATAAGTCTATGGTATAATATAAATGTAAATAAAATAAAAGAGGTAACCTAAATATGACACAGTTTAAGACAAATAAAGGATTCTACATTGGAGACATCTGTTATGTATTAACTGAAGAACAATATGACAATATGTGGGCATCACATAATTACGATGATGGAAAGTATACAACAAACGACTATGACTGGGCAGTATACAGTACAGCTTATGGAGATGGCGTTTATGATGGTGGAAATTATAGATTTTGTGTAGATGCTGGTGCGATCGGAATTCTACCTCTAGAACTAATCACAGACAATCAAAAATTAGAAGAAGCAAAATCACTTGGACTTGTAATCGAAGGTGAATTATTTGCTAATTTTGAAACTGATAGCAACGGATGTTTCGATGTAGAAATCTACAATAAAGATAACAAGAGTGTCAAGAAGTTCGACATCAACACAGGTAATATCGAAGAAGATGAAGATGAATACCAAAACGAAGAATGGGACTAAAAATAAAAGAGGTAAAAACAAATGATTAATATTAAAACAGATACAAAACAACAAGAAACACAAGACAACTTAGAGGTTCCTACATTCACAACAACACAAGAAACATGTGAAGTTAAGGAATTCGCAGAACCAGAGAACGTACATCAAAACTTAGAATTACCAAAGTTCATGGAGACTAAGTAAATGATTAAATTTCTAATTCAGGTATTTTTAATTCTCATCTGGTCCTTCGTAATTCTTTATATGAAAAAGGAAAAGAACTGGTGGTATATTTTAAAAATCCTTTTATTATCACTCGCATTGTTTTTCATTCTTAGTATTTAAAAACGAGAACTATTTTTAAAGAATAGTTCTTTTTCTGTTTACAAATAGACAAAACGGTATTATAATTAAATAGTAAATAAAACAAGAGGTAAATAAATATGACAATCAGAGAAAAATTAGAAACAGTTAAAACTAATAAGAAACATAGAACATTTGTTCTCATCAAAAACGAAAATAATGAAAGACATGCATTAGTTCCATTATCATTCAAAAATATGATAACAGATAAATTAGACAAAGAATTTATCTCATTTAAAAAAGAAGTAGACCAATTCACAAAAGAAACAATATTATCATTCACTATCTAAAACTCTAGATAAAAATAAAGTCTAGAGTTTTATTTTAAACAATCAAAAAGAAAGGAATTAAAGTATGAAAAGAAAACCCATTGACCCATACTTTCATGAAGTGATAGGGAAGACTCTTCAGTTCGAAGGAACATTATATTCTATGACACCTGTCATAAGAGAAACATCAAAAAAGAAACACGTAAAATGTTTTCCTATGATTTGTTTTCATAATGTGAGAGAACTTAATTCTAAAATACCTTTTCGTCAACATGTTAATATTTTAGTATCAGAATCATTTTTCAACAGGATTCTATTAGACAATAGATTTTTCATAGGTGATACAATTCAATTCACAGCGAGAGTAATCTACTACGAATCGAACAAAGTTAACAAGAGATACAATTATCGTGAATTATCCATAGGACTCCAAGACATCGGAAATATGGTATCAGTACAAGGGAACAAAAGAAAAAACATAACATTAAACAAAGAACAGTTTCAACGTAAAGGTGGAATGACCATAGATAAAGCTAAACATAATTTTTACAAAGATAATTTAAAGATACAATAATTAAGAAAAACAGTAGTAACTATATTAGTATGGAGTATTAGGAATTCTAAAATTAGTAGGAATAAAATATGAACTTCCTAAATTAAGTAGGAAGACAAAAAGACATTTCTAAATGATTTATAGAAATTACCCTGACAAACAATGAAAAGATTTTCAAAGAACTATAGTAAAATAATAAAACATAAAGTTAGACTAAAAATGTAATTTGAAAAGACTACTAATAAAAGAAACACAAAAATTAGAAACAACTAAGTGCAGATAAAAAATCAAATTACTCTAAATAAATGTTTAGACGAACTACAATACTAAAACAAAATAATAAACTATAAAATTTTTAGAAGCAATTAATTCTAAAGAAGCATCAATATATCTATACTAATATCGTTTAAAATAATAAAAAGATTTTTAAAGAGCTCAGAGTAACTAAACATAAATAAATGAAGAAATATTTATGTACGACTGCAATACAAAGAAGTAAACTACTAAAATGACTATACTAAAGATTTTCAAGGAACTTAAAATAAATAAGTAACCAGAAATAAGTAAACAAAGAAATGTCTATAAACGATTACAATACTAAAGCAGAACTGTACTAATACAGAATAAAGGACACAGAACTAAATTAATTAATAGAATACACTAGAATTAAAAGTAACTAATTGATTAGACTTTCATATAAAATGACTACTTCACTATTCTTTACATGTAGTGTTAGTCATGATACTCTTGTCTCCATACTTCTCTTCATAACAATAAAAATAACTATACGTCCTTACGAAGTCTAGGACGATTTTTTATTTGAAACGACTACTTCAATATAATTGGTCATTCGCTTTCCTTCGTGTCAACGAAAAAACAACTACACGCCTTTACGAAGCCTGACGCTATAATATAACCTCTTTGTTATCGCGTGAAACGACTAATTCATTATACTTCACAAAAAATAACTACGTGTCTTCAACGAAGTCTAGTGCATCATTACAAATTTTTGTTTTCACATGAAATGACTACTTTACCGTAGTTTACACAAAAAATAACCTCGCACTATTTCGCTCTTACCTCGCTCTCGCGCTCACTCACCTCCCACCTACTCTCATCCTCTCTACTCTGCACTCTCTATCACTCACTCGTACCCTGCACTTTACTGCAGGGTACTCTGTGTCTCGTATCTCGTCCCTCGCTTCTCGTCTCTGCTTCTCGGCATGAGTGCTTCTCTCATGCCATGCTTCTTGACATGCATGTAATGTCATACATGCGATGTCTTGCATCTCGTCTTCACTACGTACACGCTTCCCTACTGTACTTGTATAGCTCATCTCGTGCTTCGTGGCTCCATGCACCTACTTCATATCATACATTACACTACTGTTCTGTACCTGTACAGCGTACTTCTAGGCAGAGCTCACTCTGCCGTGGTCTTGCAACGTCTGCCCAACATCCGTTGCCTGCTATTCTGCTCTGCACCATGCTCTACAAGCTCTCGTACATGAATACGAGAGTGAATCTCCGACGAACTCCGGAGTCATAGAGTACACAGGAGACAGCATACATGATGGATATTGTGTAAGGTATGAGGAGGGGAGAGGAGGGATTCAAAAATGTTGCGTGTGTTGGAAATGGTAAAAAACCTAGTCATGTTAAAGTTTTGTGGTATAATTTATTTATCTATAACACACTGTATTATGAAAGTACGATTTATTGATATATTTATCAAAGGAAAATGTGGAAAAAAGGCAGGTGTCAATGCATGAAAAATAGAAATGAAAACTTTTCAGACTATCTTGATAATTTGTTACAAAGTGATGCTAGGAGAGTAGAAGAGCAAGAAATTGATGACATATTAGATATTATTAGAGATGAAGAGAATGATAAGAGAGAGCAAGAAGATGGTCAAGATGAGCTTGAATTGGAATACATTAAACCTATTAGACTTAAGCAAGGTAGAGGAATAAAGGTTGAGTTAGATAAAGATAATATAGATAAAGAAGATATTATTGACAAGACTGTTAAAGAAGATAGTCCTAAGATATTTGAACAAGATGACCTGTTATATAAAGTAGAAGAGTTAGGTAGTAAAGCTCTTGTTGGAGATAAAGCTGATTTAGTTATTAATTCTAGTGGTGTTACATTATCTGAATACTTTAAACATAAGAGAGCTAAAAGAGGTAGAAACAATTTATCTAATATAGTTAATGCTGTAAAGAGTGGAGAAGTTGTTGATACTGAAAATATTTATCGTAAGGGATATGAAGAGCAGTTAGTTAAACTAAGAAAGTAATTTATCTGAAAAGGAAAAAGCTAAGTTATTGAGTGTTGGTTATTATTCTGGTAAACGAAGTGTTAATGAAGGAAAAAATAGAAAACGTAAGAGTTATATTTCTTTTGGAGATTTAGATATTTTATACTTTATTGATATTGTGAAATTAGCGAGTTTAAATAATTTAATGTATGCAACTGGAAGAACGAAAAGTAGTATTTACCAACAGTTGTTGAAGTTGCAGAGAATGGGTATTACTAGATGTTTACAAGTATTTAACTCTCCTGGTGTTTGGATTTTAACTAATTTAGGTAGAGCTCTTATTGGTAGTAATCGTAAAACTGTGAAACGTGAACAAGCTGGTTTAGGTAGTCTTGCTGAACGTATTTATGTAAACCATGTTATCGCTTGTCTATATAGTGGTTGCTTGAATATTTTAAATTTAGATGATTATCCTGTATATAATAGAACTAATTATGTTACAGGTGAAAAAGTTAAAGGTGAACATATTATTCCTGAAATGGATATGATGAGTAGCTACTGGAGTAAATTGTATGAGGCTAGAGGTGCCGTATGGGTAAAAGACAATTACAAAGGCGAGACTTCTAGAATTATTAAAAATATCTGGGAAACTGCTTGGAGAGACTGGGAAAATAACGGAAGAAAATATGACTCAAGTCCTGAGTTTGAAGTTGGTAATGAGTATCTATATATGTTAATGTATGATGGTATTGGACAAGGATATGTTCTACCTGATATTGTGGTTAGACGTGATAGAAATGAAGATGGTAGTCCTAATTCTATTGCTATTGAGGTCGAAAAAACGATTAAAACAGAAGAGGAATATATTAGAAAACTTGGTATGTATAAAACTGATAACAGAGTTTTTAGTAAAGTGATTTATATTACTAGCGATAAAATGATTGCTGAGAGAATTCAGAAATGTGCAGAACAGATTAACTTTACTAGATACGATATTGTACCAATGATTAACAAAGACGGACTAGTAGATATTAATGAAAATAAATGGAGTATTTAGACTATGCCTTTTAAAAGAAATGAAGAATTGTTTAATTTAAAAAAAGAATTTAGTGAATGTCCTTTCTATGGAGATGAACTTGGTAATGATTATTCTTTAAGTGGTTGGATAGGCAATTTTAATTTAGATTTAGTGTTAAGTTATGGAATTCTAATTGGTGCAAGCGATACTCATATCATTCCTAATCAAGATGTTACTTACTCTGTTTTAGGTGATATTGTGAAATGTAAAGACTTTCCTGTTATTGATGGAGAAATTACTGAGATGCTTGTAACAAGTATTCTTACTCATGAAAATAGAGGTTATTATGCAAGAGATTTTGAGTTTGATGGTAGCTATTCTATCCAATATGGACCTTATAAAGGTAGAAGATTTAGAATTAATTTAGGTAGAACTTTCGGTTATACTCAGATGACTTTTAGAACTATCAACGATAAAATTTTTAGTTTGAAAGAGGCTGATGTGAGTGAAGAAGTTAGAGGATATTTTGATAACAGTGCTGGTGTTATTTTAGTGTGTGGTGCAACTGGTTCTGGTAAGTCAAGTACTCTTGCTTCGATTATTCGAGATATTCAGTTGCATGAAGCGAAAAAGATTATTACGATTGAGAAACCTATTGAATATGTTTACCCAGATAATGGATTAGGAACTGTTGTTCAAAGAAGTGTTCCTGATGACTGTAGAACTTTTGGGAGTGGCCTTACTAGTGCAATGAGAAGTGCGCCTAATATTATAATGATTGGTGAAGTACGTGATAGAGATGAAGTTGATGAGTTATTAAGAGCGTCTGAAACTGGACATTTAGCAGTGTCAACGATTCATACTGTTAATAATGTTGTTACATTAAATCGTATCAGAAACTTATATAAAGGTAACGAACAGTTGAGAGTATTAAGTACTCTTGGTGATAATTTAAGATGTATTATTAATCAGGTTCTTGTTAAAAATAAAGAAGGAACTAAACGTTTTCCTGTTAGAGAAATATTACCTATTACTTATGAAATAAGAAAATTAATTCAAGAAGATAAGATAAACACTATTAGAGAAATTCAAGAAGCCGCACAAGAAACAATGGAACACAAGTTAATAGATTTATATAAACAAGATAAAATAAGTTATGAGGAAGCGCGAAATCATGCTCCAGACCAATCTTATTTCGACTATTTAATTAAAGAGAGTTAGATTATTTCTAACTCTTCTTGTTTTTTCTTGAGATTGTTGTATAATATAAATGTGTTGAGTGTGATAGCTGAAAAACTGATATAAAAAACATGTAACAAGTAAAAATGTCATGAGTACTGACGTTAACTGTACTTCGGAAAGATGCAACCGTGGTAAATTAGTTTAGGGATGGTAGTTCTTGCAAGAGGATGAGAGTAAACTGAACGTTCCCAAGAAAAATGTTCGTGAAAACAAACACAGCATCATAATAGTCAGTAATGGAGTTAAGTCTATTACATCTTAATAACGAAAAATATTTTAAAGAAAGGAAAAATATGAAGATTAAAAATTTAGGAAAGAAATTTATGACTATGGCACTATCTGCATTTACAGTGTTATCACTTGCAAGCGGTGTTATGCAGTCAGTGTCTGCTAATGGTGGTTCTGGCTCAGGTGGTTCTGGTGGTGGTCATGTAACAGGTGACAATCCAGGTTACACAGTATGGTTTGACCAATGGGGAGCAGACGGTCAACCTATTCAAGGTTGGAACGAAGCTTCAATGAATGATATGCAAGCGCGTATCGAAGGAACAGTTGGTAAGACAATGAATCCAAATCCTTATAATGGAGCACGTGCATATCTAGATATTTATCAAGAAGCTGCTCGTGAAGCATTGGCTGATGCTCAAGTTCGTTCTTCAACAGGACGTGCAAGAATTGTTGGTGTAACAAGTATTTATTACGACAATGGCTCTAATATGATGGCTGCTTATGATACAAAAGCAAATGTAATGCGTCTTGCAGGAACACGTCCTGGTACAGCTACAGAGTTGCCAGATAATACTGGTTGGTCTACAACATATAATAATGCTGATGGAGCAACAGGTACTAACTGGAGAGATTGGTTAGAACAGTACGGTGTAGCTAAAGCTGCTGATACTAACCTAACTATGATTGTATGGGCAGTTGCTGAAGGTGAGCCAGTGCCACCTAATGTGACCATTGATGTTCAAAAGGTTAACACTATTCCAACTATTACAAAAGATAATAGTTGCTATGCACAGGATTTAAGTGGGGCAGTATATGAGGTACATCGTAAGCAAGACTTAAGTGATGCTCCATTAATGACTCTTACTACAGATGCTAACGGACATGTCGCAACACCTAACGAGATTCCATTCGATGGCGCTAATCCTTATCTATATGTTAAGGAAGTTAAGGCTCCTAAGGGATTTAAGTTAGACCCACAGGTTCATATCGTATCACCTTATGACAAGTCAACATGGAATATTACTTCTAATGAAGAACCAATGAATGACCCTGTTGCTATTAAATTAACCAAGAAGTCAACTGAAAATGTTGAGAATCCAGCACCTCTTGAAGGAGCAGAATTTACTGTTAAGTATTATGCTGGACAGTATACTAAGGAGACTCTTCCTGAAACACCTACTCGTACATGGGTAATTAAGACAACAAATGTTAATGGTAGATATATTACAATGTTAGGTGATGATTGGAAGGTATCTGGTGATGATTTCTATTTAGGAACATCAGGTAATCCAACTCTTCCATTAGGAACAGTTACTGTTGAAGAAACTAAAGCACCTAATGGCTACACTTTAAAAAATAAAACTTTAAATGCTAATAGCGAAGATGTTTCAGATGGAATTGCATTATTTAATATTGAAAGTGATGCACAAGATATTCCTCATGTAATTGGTGGTAATGAATATATTATCGAAGAAGGTGTTAAGCGTTCAGGTTTCTCAATCCAAAAGGTTGATGAAGATACAAATAAACCTGTAGGTTCTGCTGAATTTAAGATTTTAAATGCTAACAATTATGATGTTCAGTTTAATCATAAAGATGGTACATCAGAAATTATTAAGGCTGGTGAACAATCAGTTGAAACGATTGTTACTGATGAAAATGGTGCTTATACTTCTGCATTAGATGCATTACAGACAGGTACATATAAGTTGGTTGAAACTAAGGCTCCAGAAGGATATTTCATTAATCAATATACAGATTTCGAAATTTCTAATGAAGCTGAAGCTAATGTAACAGCTACAAATGTTACTGTTAAGGAAATGAAGATTCGTACTAAGGCTCTTGAGAAAGATAGTCAAAAGAATGTATTAGATGGTAGCAAGACAAAGCAAACTATTGAAGATACAATGCCTTATGACCACTTTGTAACAGCTAAAGAATATACAGTTAAGACAACTTATGCTATTAAGCCTGCTGGAAAGACAGACGAAGAATTACGTAAGATGTCTCCTGAAGAATTCGAGCTTGTTAAGGATGAAAATGGTGTAGTTGTTGAACAAGTAACAACAGTTAGTGTTACATCACCAAATGGTGAAGTTAAGACATACACAGAAATTAATCCTTCTAAGTATGCTGGACATAAGTTAGTAGCTTTCGAAGAAGTTTATTTAGGTGATTTATTAGTAGGTCGTCACAAAGATATTACTGATGAAAATCAGACAGTTACAGTATCTATGGACTTAGAATTATCTATCGTTAAGGCAGATAAGGATAATACAAGTAAGGTATTGAAAGGTGCTGAATTTACGGTATATAATCAAGACGGTACAGTTGCTAAGGATAAGAATGGTAAGGATGCTGTTGGAGTTACAGACGAAAACGGTAAGGTTACATTCAAGTTAGCTTATGACCAAGATAATGAAATGTACGTAATGGAGACTAAGGCTCCAGAAGGATATACATTATCTACTGAGAAGTACCCAGTTAAGAGAACAGGTAAAGATAAGTTAGGTGTAGACCAAGTTACTATCACGGTTCTTGATGATAAGGTACCTCCTACAGGTGTTAAGTCTAATGCTCTAGTATTCGCAGGAATTGCAGTTGTTGCAGTAGTAGCATTAGGTGTAGTAATTTTATCTAAAAAGAAAGAAAATAAGTAATTCAACTTACATGAGAGGTGATTTAATCACCTCTTTTTAAGTTTTGTAAAAAATTTTTAAAAAATATGCAAAAAACTATTTACAAACAGAAAAACGTATGGTATAATGATAATGTAAGTTAATTACGGAGGTATATTTTATGAATAAGATTATAAATACTATTAAGAACCATAAGAAGTTAGCAATTGCATTATTACTACTAGTTATTATTTCAATTGTTGGTACAGTTATTGTATTAAATAAGCCTAAGACTGTTGAACAGACTAAGGTTGAAGAGACTAAGCAAGAAGTAAAAGACGAAAAGAAAACTTCCACTAAGGAAGATAAGAAGTCTGATGATAAGAAAAAGGACGACAAAAAGTCGGATGAGAAGAAGACTGATGTTAAGCCTGAAGCTACTACAACACCATCTAATGATGCAACTGTAGAAGAAACACAGAATACAACTTCTAACAATGTTTCTAATAATACATCTACAACAACTAATAATACTATTTCTAATTACACATCTAACAATACTGCACCTGCTCCATGTGTTCCTACATACACAACAGTAACACATCCTGCAGTAGGTCATTATGAACAGCGTGAAATTATGCCTGCTTATGACAAACCTATTTATGCAGAAAAAATAGTAGGTGGTCATACAGGTCGAGTATATAATACACTAGCAGAATTTGCTAGTCAAGACGAAGATGGTAATTATTCTCTTCAACAAGTACAAGTTGGTACAGAACATGTTCCTGCAGTATATGATAATGTATGGGTAGAGGACCAGCCAGCTTATACAACAACCGAAGCTTCTGGTTGCTAATTAAATAGTATAGAAATAAAAAAGAACTAGATTAATTTCTAGTTCTTCTTTTTGTTTTTAATTACTATAACAGAAACACCAATAATTGAAATTGCTACTAATACTCCAGCAATCATGAGTAATTGCTTTTCTTTTGTTTCTTTTTGTTCTTTCGTTCGTGTTTCCTGTTCTAACTTTTCTGCTTGTTCAGTTTCCCATTGTTTATCTTTTTCGACTTGCTCTGTGATTGTATTCTTTAATAAATTCTTCATATCTTCTTTTGTTTCAATATTATTAAATACAATTCCTTTTTCAGCATGTCCTGGAACGATAAATGGAATATATAAGTTGCTTGTTCCTTCAGGAATTTTATCTGCAAGTTCTTTTGAATGTAATAATTCTTGAGAGTGTTTAACAACCTCTTTTACATAATCATCTTTCTTTTCAGAAATCTGTTTAAATAAATCTTCATTTGTGCCACTAATCGATAGGTATCTTGTTTTGAATGTATCTTCATTAAAATTCTTTCTATCAATAGTTGTATCTAAGTAGTTTAACATTTTATTCATGAAATCTACACCGTGCTCAGGGTCAACTTCATTTACTGCTAACTGATAACCTGCGTATTGTGCAGAGTATGAATTTTCATCCTGTCCAATAAATGCTGTTGGTGTATATTTTACCACTTTTCCTTCTGTTAATGTATCAGTGTATGAGTCTGCTAATTCTGTGTCGATATACTGACAAGAACCACATGCTCCATCATAATACCAATCAATTACCATTTTGTCTTTTACTTCTTCTTCAGAAATAATCTTTCCTGTATCTGTTGAAACATAAAACGATGTTTTAAGAGATGGTTCCTCAATAGATTGTTCTTGTACAGGTTTAGAACAACCAACTAAACAAGCAGCCATCAATACTGTTGTGAATAACTTCTTCATTATTTTATTTATAAGTCCTTTCTTATACTATTATTATATCATTTTTTGGTCATATATTATAAAAGGTGATACGGTGCGCTTCTAGGTGATTATTTCAATCAATGATATGATTAATATAAATAATTTTAATATACACAGGAATGCACATGATGTATGTTAGAAAGTGAATATATTAATGATATATAATACAAAGAAAGGAAATTAAGTAAATTATGGCAAGAGGAGTATTAGCAGTAAATTCAAAAGGTAATATCACATTATGCACAGCTCAAACACCTGGACATGGTAATTGCAATCATCTAATTCACATGCAACCAAATGAAACAGAAAATCAGTTTTATGAAAGAGCAGATAAGGTAAATCAGATTTTAGCAGCAGTAGAAGAACCATTAAGTGAGTATCGAAGAATTAATTCTACAAAACAAGCATTATTACCAGATTTTGATAGATTAGAAATCTCAAAAGAGTTTGTTGATGAAAATCATGATATTTTAGCGAAACATCCAAACTCTGCGGTTAGAGCGTTAGTTGCGCATTATGGTCATAATCTTGAAGAGCTATCAAACGATTCTGCAAATCATGTAAGAAGAGTTATGGCTAGAGATGATTATTATACAGACAAGTTCTTAAAAGACACTGACCCATACACAAGAGAAGAGGCTATTAAATATCTTAAGAGAAGCGGTAAATTAGACAAGAGTGAAATTAGGAATTTAAGAGAAAAAAGTAACGAAAGAAAGAATCTTAAAGATTTAACATGGAGATTTAGACAGTTAACAAATCGTATGTATTCATCAAGTGGGATTTCAAATGAAGAATTTAATGAATTTTGTGACATTTCTGATAGAGGTAGTGAAATTATGCATGAAATTAATAATAATAAAGATAAAACAAAATTTATGCACGATTCAACAACTTCTTATGATGCGTTATATTTGTATCTTCGTAGAAATTCCACACCTCAAGAAAAAGCTCGTATTAGAGATAATGGTATTGCGACATTAAAAACATATAGAGAAACATGTAAAAACGATACAGAATTTATAATGACATTCCAGAAGAATATTTGAACATTCTTAAATCAGAAGACCATACAATTAGAAATGGTGGTTATGATTTTGTAGAAGCACCAAAGCAAAATTAAGACTAGAGTAAAATCTAGTATTTTTCTTTGTTTTGAGAAAAGGCGAGAACGTTTTCGATAGTGCTACTGTACCACTTTTACAGCCTTAAAAAGGTGAAAAAAGAAGAAGCTGTATAATCTATCAGTTTTAGTAAAATTAGACGCGAGAACGCTTCTAGCATCACCAAATAAAATAAAAAAGGAAGAGAAAATATATCTCTTCCTTTTAATTGTTACTCATATTGTTGTTGCTTTGATTTTCTTTTTTATCTCCAAATTGGAAATTCTTTTCGAAATCTAACATCTTCTTGGTATCAACATTTTGTATTTCACCACGAGATACTTGAATAGAATCCCTCAATGTGTTTCTATACTCATCAATCTTCTTAGAATTTTCTTTTAAGAAGTTATTTCTTTCTGTTTCATCATTAATAGTTGATGCATGATTATTAACGTTTTTCTGAGCTTTGTTTACTTCGCTGTCAACAAAGTTTCTCTTGCCCTTAAATACACCATCCTTAACAACGTTATCATTTAATGAAGATAACATATCTTTACGTCTATTAATATCTTCAGAATGTTTTTGAACATCTTCTGGGGACATTTCATGTACCTCATCTTTCAAATCTTTCATGAAATAGGATAAGCTAGAAGCACTCATCTCTTTCATTCTTGATTCTTCGATAGATAAATCATTTTCAAGATATTGTTTGTTCTCTTCACTTCCATAACTATCATTATTAATCTGATTGTTCTTATTTAAGTTATTTAAGAACTCTTTGTTTTCAGCGTTTCTATTAGCCTCATTCATTTCTCTATTAGTCTTATCAATTAAAGATGTTGCTTGGTTATTTAATCGTCTAGCTGTTCTTACACCAGATGCAATTAAACCACTACCTCTACTTGCTTGCATAGCTAATCCTTCACCAACACCAGACATAACTCCTTGTCCAGTAACAGCGCCAGCGATTCCACCAGCAACAGCAGCTTTTCCGTAGTCTCCAACTTTATCTTTAATCTTATCTAATCTATCACCTAAAGCATTACTTAATTGTGTTCCACCTAAGTCTACTTTACCTAATAGGTCTACAACTTCTTTTCTATAACTAATAAATGTTAATGCTAATATCATAGAAACAATCAATAATAGTGTTCCATTAAGATTTGCGAATGCGGCACCATAAATATTTGTCATTACGATAACTAATATACCTACAGCAAAATATTTCATCAATGCTGATAAGAAACCTTGTAGCCAACCTAAGAAAATCTTCTTACCTTTACCTGGATGAATACTAAATAATATAAATACAGGTGCTAGCATAATCGTTACCATTGAAATAAATTTAAATGATAAACCACTTAACACAACCGGTAAGAATACTAGTGCCGTAAATAATGCTGATAATACACCAAACAATCCAATGAGGTCTCTTCCACTTCCTGTCATAGCATTCCACATATCTTCGTTCTTAGCAAGTGTTGCCATTACGTAAGATTGTCCTGTAACAATTCTAGAATCTTTTGATTCGTATTCTTGTGTCAACGCTGACGTTTCACCAAAATTACCTATTGTTGCATTCGCTAAATAAGCTGCAGCAATATTACACACCTTAGCATTACCATTGCCATCTGTAAATTTAGGTGTTGTACCTGAATAACTAGATTGAATTTTGTTTAATGCAGACTCTACAGAAAACATACTTACACAATAGTCTTCAGGTTTTCCTGCGAGATTTTCAGGAGGAACAACATTATATCCATCAGGAGCGTTCATTGTGTATAATTCGTTAAATGTTCTACCAAATTGTTGTTCAGACCATCTATCAATAGCAATACCTTTTATAATGTTACATGATAAACTATTTACAGCGAATTGATTTTTAAGGTTAGCATCGTCCGTATCTCCGTATGCTGTACAGAATTGTTCTTTCTGTTGTTCTTGTAATTTTTCACCACTATCTAAACAGCTTCCACCAGTCATTACATTAAATATACATGAACTAATAAGATTTACACCTTCTTGTGGTATTTTAGCAACCTTTACTGGTGCAATCATAATTCCTATGCCAATCATAAATGACATTAAGGCCCATAATAATCCACCTAATCCTTTTCTTAGTTCACCTTTCCATAATGCATTATATAATAACCATAATGCTACAGAGATGAATGCAAAAATGGACATCGGCATAAACACTCCTCGTGTTAGTTGTCCAATAATTCCTCCATTACCACCTTCTGTACCACCACCAATTTTAATCAAATCAATGTAACATGATTTTCCTGAGCCATCACATATTAATGAACTATCAAAAAATATTTGAATAATATTTGCTGTGATTTTTGCTAAAAATTTAGTGATGCCTAAAAATGTTGATTGAATTGTTGTCGCAAAACCACCAACAACACACATTGGATTTTGTCCAGTTTGTTTAACTCTATCAATTGCTTCTTGATTTGGTGTTGCCTCAGCTTCAAGAATATCTATTACAGATGTTCTATTTGCTCTAAACCAGTCATTATCATTTCTATCACCATTTACGATAGCATAATTTATAGATTGTTCAAACAATTCAACGCCAGTGTATTTTCTGTTAACAACATCTCTTAATGGACTTTGTGCAGCTTGTAGTGAAATTGCATTAGCATTTCTTGTTTTAGCCATGTTTGCTGAACCTGTACTACTACACATGTTTGCCCATGCAGCGCTTTGAATTGTTGAAAGAGATATGATACATGTTATAAAAGCTATAATTGAAAATAAGACAACTTTACTTCTTTTTAGAAACATAATATATCATCCCCTTTCTTATTGATATTTACTTAATTCATTTGTTAGATATTCTATCTGTTCTTGTAGTTTTTTAATATCATCTAAATATCTTGCACAATTAGGACACTCGTTTACTACAGGAGGATTTCCCCATCCATTCTGTGCAACTTCTAAAATTGATACATAAAATCTTTTTCTTGATTCAACTGACATGTGATTATCATCAACTGTTGGTTGATAATCAAATAAGATAAATCTTATATAATCAGCCAAAGATAATGATAATCTTGCTGCTCTCCATCTAATAAAGTTGGCTTCATTAAATGTAATGTTACCAGATAATCGATAAATACGCTTTTCTTGTTTGGTTGATTTTAATAACATTAAACGATTTTCAATTTCTTCTAATTCCTTTTTTAACTTGTTTATTTCTTCTGTATTTATATCATCTTTAACAATATCATCTAATTGGTCTATACTATTAATTAATCTAATTTTTTGTTTTTGCAATGTTTTAGATTCAGAATCACTATTGTCTAGATTTTTTAATCCTTGTTCTGCAAATGTTCTCCATTGTTCTATATCAAGTTGAAGTAAGATTTTCTTTCTTATATAACTTGAGATACTTGGTAGCTTTCCTAACTCTCTAATTCTTTCTCTATCTTGTATTAGTCTCTGTTTTTCATTTTCAGATAATGTAATTGCAATTTGTTGGTCTAATGCAATTTTCTTTGGCTCGATAGGTTTGAATTTTGGTTGATTTTGAAAGAGTTTAATTAGGCCTTGTTGGCCTATCCCAGCCAAAATATTCTGCTTGTTTTCTAGTTTTAAAGCATCAATATCTTCTTGTGTAATTACTTTCATATTTTTAACTTATGGAAATATTAAGTCTTTAACTTAACATATTGATAAGTCATTCCTCTCTTTCTATTCTTTGAAGTATACATAAAATACTTTTTCTCGCATTTATTCTTTTATCTTTTAATAAATTTATAGTGCGGATTAAGATTACCTCCTTTGTTTCTAAAATCAATAGAGTTATTGTCTATACCCATTAACACGAAACCACCACTAGTTCTTCTCCCTTTTACAAAACAAATCTCACCTAGATACTTAACCTTATCATATCTCTTGAATCCATGAACTTTACCTGTTGGGAGTTTCTTTTCATCTCGAATACCATCTGTTAAAACTCTATCTTGAATTGAAACTCTTCTCTTTTTGTAAATAACATCTAACTCTTTAAACTCTAAACCGCCGCTTGCAATAACACAAGCGTCTATATAGTGGTCTTTTTCTAATTGTAGATGATTCCTATTCTCTGCTGTAACAAAACCAAAGGTTTCAATAGCATCAAGATATTCTCTCAACAACCAACTCCTGATTATACTCATGTTGGTAGCATGTTTTAGATTCTTGCTTTCCTTAGGTTTCTTGTTTAAAACTACAGTACCAGCGTGGACTCCGTCATGACACTCCTTACATAAGGTGATTAAATTCTCTTCGTCATCTGTTCCACCATCACTTCTGAATTTAATGTGGTGAACCTCTAATCTACAGTTTTTCTTACCACAACACTGACAAGTGTAATTATCTCTGTGAAGAACTGCCTTTCTTCTCGAAGAATAACCATAGTTGAAGCCTTTCTGATAGCCCCAGTGTCTCACCTTTTCGTTGATTAGAGATGGCGTTTTCATCAAAGAGGTATCGAACTGACTTACTTCTAAAATCAAGTCTGAAATAGGTAAAATCCTTTTACAAAACTCGATTTCGTCTATGTGCGCCTGGACTTTATGTTTTACTGAAGGTGGAAGCCTGTCCTTTTTAATAGAGTTTCCTCTGTTTAAAAATCTAGACTTTCTATATCTAGTTTTCCTGATTCTTCGATTACGTCTAAATGCACGTCTACGGTCCATCTTTCTCTTAATGTCATCTCTTAATTCCGTTTGAGATTGGTACAACACTTTATCGTTCCCAACAACCGCTACACCAATATGCTTAGAGCCTGTGTCTACACCACAGTAACACTCTTGAACCACGTCTATTTCAGGTTCATATAGAAGTTTAATGGTGAACGGCTCTCTACGAACAACCTTCGCTTTTCCTTCTTTTAATAATCTACGAACCTTGCCAAAGCGTTCTGTTGGCATAAAAGGTTGTCCGTTTTGTTTCAATACATATACTAACATCACACTTCAACTCCTTTCGTTGATAATGAATTCTACTCTTTAAAACAGTACTCATCGAACTGTAGCGCCTAACCAACTTCTGTTACCAAAGCTGGTGTTGGACTTCTCATCGACAAAGATAATTAGAGTTTTGAAATTACTGACACAGAGTTCTTTTAGCACTCTCAACTCAACTTAATCAGTAATCACAGAGCTACGGTCTTGAGCATTCAACCGAGGGTGTGTATGTGTTTCTTCTAACTATCGTAGGTAAAGTTTCCTTAACCTTAGTCTTGTAAACAATCGTACCTTTAGGTACTAGGTTTTTAACCTAGTGCATCTTTATCTACACTTTGCATGTTGTTAATGCCTTTGCCAAAGAATCTTTATCAGCCTGTGTTAAGTTTAATTTATATTTATTTACAATCTCAATATAAATTTTTGCATAATCACAATGAGACTCTTCTTTTTCAGGCATCCACTCACTAGGTGTCTTGGCACCTTTTGCTCTATTTTGCTTTGCACTTGTTACTACTAAAACAGAATTTAAATCATTTGCGAAAATTTCTTTTTGTTCTTCGCTCCACTCTTGTGCACCCATCTTAGCAGCTGCTTTTAATGGCACTGTATGGTCAACATCTAAATCTCCAGGATTTGTAAATGTTTCACCTGAATAAGGGTCCACCCATGTTCCAGATTTAATTGAACATGCTTTATTAATATCTGTTGTTTCTTTTTTATTTTTGTCTAAGAGCACAACATCTTTACCTTGATTATATAATGCTTGTTCTCTAGTATTCCAACATGTATTACCATTTTGTGCTGACCAATGTTTCCATTCTTTTCTATTATATCTTGCAGATTCACTGTATTTATCTACAATATTAATTGAGTTTAACATCTTCTCAGCGGCTTCTTTTGACATTCCTGTTGCAGACATCTTCTGTAAACTTGATTCATACGCAGATTTAATATTTAATCCTAAATCCTTATTTATTTCAGAAGGTGTTTTCTGTTGTTCATAAACTAAATGCGTATCATAGTTGTTATTAATGTCATCAGCCTGTTCTTGAGATTCAATATAATTTCCAACCTTTAGTCCTAAATTACATTTTAACTCACCAGACGTTAGAGAGTCATTAATACATTTACTCCATTCGGCACCCTTTGCTCTACCATAATGAATGAAATCGCTGACATTTTTTATGTTGTTTAGTTGAATAAAACCAACAATCATACCAAACACAATTAATAACATAATTGCGCTTGTGATAAATCTTTTTAACATCCCTTTCATATTATAACTTTTCAACCTTTCCGTTTAGTGATGGAATAGGGTCTCCTACATCACCAATACCTATATTAAAACCAGATAATCCTAACAACGCTAAATTAGTTGTCTGACTAAAATCGTTAATTTTTAATTTACCACCAGGAAACTCTTCTTGTAACAGTGTTAACTGGTCACCATTTGTCCATCTTAGTGTAAAATCGTTATTGGAATAATTTAACTTAATGTATGCAATAAATTCCTTTAACTGCTCATAACTCTGTGCCTCAACAGTTAAACGATAAGAACCGATTAACCATGGTAAACTATCTTCCTCTAAGTCTAACTCAACCATGTGTCGTTCTTGTTCTTTCTTTACGATAGCAGTTGAAACTCTTTGTTGTGAATTACTTAAGTTGTTCAATTCATCTTTTAAATCCTGCTCTTTTTTCTCCAACTTTTGTTTCATTTTCAATGTTGGAATCATTTGGAATCTTGCATTTACTGTAAATGGTAAAATTATATCTCTATTATAAAATGGTGGAACAGCAGATGGAAATGCCAGGTCTTTTGGAAATTTACTAAAACTTAATGTCGCTCTATATCCTGTAAAATCTACACCACTGTGGTTTTGTGTGATTTTAACATATCTAGGAAATTCTTCAATCTCTGCACCAGTTTCATATACAATATCATAATAACCAAGTCTGTTTTGATAGTCCGTTTCAAGATAAGGTGTTGGCATCGCTGGATATAATCTACGTTTAATTGCTAATAATAATTCTTCAGAAGATGGTCTCTTTGCAGCAAAGATTCCTCCTGTCAATTGAGTGAAAATTGTCTCTTCAATCTGTTTTAGATTATCTGTTTCTTGTTTAGATATTTCTAGCTCTTTGAAGAATAATGCTTTTTTAATTGTTGAATATAGAGAATGAAATAAATCACCGAAGCCAAATTCTAATGGATTTTTAATTGCATCTTCTACAGACAATCTATTTGTTAGTTTAATACCAAGCATAATTTTTCTCTGGTAATATCCTTCATTTTCTAATTCAGCTGTCTGTTTTCTAACATAGTTCTCAAATCTTCTTCTAGAACTACTATCATTATTAATAGCGTAAAAGATATTTGTTGTATTTTTTCTCCATGGCTCTGGGTCTATTTCTTGATTAGAAATCAACAAATGACAATCCATAATTTTATTTCCATTTCTCGCTAACTCACCCAACGTATTAATTGTTTCTATAAAGAAATTCGCTCTACCTTGCATATCTAAAAATAAATAAGGATGTTCAGCGATAATATAATATGCCCATGTCTCATCTTTTGTAATTACAATATTATCTACTATTCCAATTGCAGGAATACTAAACTCTTTCTTTTCCATACATGTGTTCCTTTCTTGATTATGTTATATATATCAAAAAACTTGCTTACATAAGCAAGTTTATTTATTTGTATCTACAATCAAAAACATTTTCTTTCCATCTAATATCTATGTTTTTCTTTTTAGTCAAATGTGTCGGTTGTAATAAACCTTGTTGTGTTTGTACTGATTCTGTACTCTCCATATTAAAGATATTTAGATTAATATTTGTAAAGAAATGACTATTGATTGTTGGTGTATGAATTACATCTGTATATGTAACATATAAATCTGTTACGTATTTGTATAATTTTCTAAAAATGTTTCTACTACCCAAAATATAAATAGGTCTGTTATCATCTTTCTTCCTATCTAAACATGATGGAATGTCATAATCTGCAATAACTCTAAGTTCGTTTATTTTACTTAAATCTAGTTTGTTTGAGTTATTGTGATAATACTCATCATCCATAATAACAATAGCATCTTTTGTTAATTGTTCTATTAATGTTATTTGCGCTTTTGGTAAAAAATATTTTTCAGATTCTCCAATCATATACATTGTGTCTACAAGAATAATTATTCCAACCTTATAGTGATTAATTTTATTATACTTTGCAATACCTTTTTGAATTGCTTTTTCGACTCGTTCTTTCTGTTTTCCATCTGAATAATGCACAAATCCATTTGTACTTGTTTGTAATAACCATAAGAAATGGAAAATCTGTTTTTGAGTCTCAAAATTATATTTATTTCTTATTTCTAAAATTTTATTAGGAGATGCTACAGTTATGTCACTCCATGTTTTATACACTTCGATGTTTCCATCAAATTCATAGAACGTTCCATCACCATTAAAAATATATGGTCGTCCTTTCCAATCTTTTCTTGTCATAATTCTATTATACCTTACTTTCTATATGCCCGCTAACTTTAACTTCTGAAACATCCATTGTAATATTTTGTATTTTAAGTTCATCTGTTAAATAATTTCTTAATTCATTTATTTGGTCTTTATTTAGGTGCATTGTAAACATGTACCTTGTACCGTTCACATAATCACCCTCAAAAATTGTAAATGAAATGTTTTTAATAGTTAAATAATCTACTATTTCTTCTGTCTTGTCTTTTCTTTCATATAGGTGAGCAAGATATACCGTCTTACTAATTTTAGACATAATTATGTCTGTCAATGTGATAGAGAAACCTTTACCACATACGAATGCGATAATGGCGTAAATCGTGTTGTCAGATGTGATTGATTTTAACAAGAATGCATATATTAACGCATCAATACACGTAATAATATATTGTGTTGTTTTATTACCTTTAATTAATAAAATATTCTTAACATTGCCCATTGTTGATGATAAAAGAGTGAGAGAAAATAATAGAATGTAATTAACCATTATTTTCTCCTAGTATTTTATCAATGATAGATTTATATGATTCTGCAAATTCTGAATTATTTAATACATCATTTAATTTACCATCTTCATACGCTGTTAAGATAACATCTGAACGTAGAGGAATAATTCCAGCAATATCATCTTCATTATAGGCTTTTTCAATCAACATCGCACTCTTCTCTGAAATGTTATATACACGATTAATAATTACATAAGATTTACCATCATACTTTGATAATTCTTGATTAATTAATGTTGCACAAATCGCCAAACTTGTTGTTGTTGGTTCTGTAACTACAACAAATGTATCAGCCATTTTATATGTAACCTGTTCAGTAATATCACTAACATTACCCGCATTAGTATCAATTAAAACAATGTCATACAAATTACTCAAAACATTTAAAATATCTTCATACAATTGAGATGTTAAGTATTCAATGTTCTTAGCGCTCTTAGGAGCAAACAAGAAATCAATCCCTGTTGGTGAATGCCACATGGTGTCAAGCACTACATCTTCTGTAACAGTGTCTTCTTCTAAAATGTTTAGAACAGTTTTAGCATCTCTAGGAGCACTGTTTAAGAAATATTGTTGGCCACCAGTAATATCAAGGTCTACAATACATACACTCCTGTTAGGATAAAATCTCTTAATTCCAGATGCAATAAGAAGTGTGTTTGTTGATTTACCAACACCACCTTTAGATGATGTAATTGTGATAATTTTTGCATCACCTCTCAACATTGATTTGTTGTTATTTTTTGTCTCTTCGTTAGTGTCCGTATCCTCTTCATCGTCTTCATCCTCATCACTATTAATTGTAATGAAATTATCAATAGCATTATATACATTTTTCTTTACTTCACTATCAATAATATCTGAACCAACAAAGTTTCTTAATGATTTTTCTAATTCATCCATCATATCATTTCCATAATTGATAAAATAGAAAGGACAACCATCTGTTCCATTTATTTTTTGAGCTTCTTCAACTTTGTATCTCATCTCATCTTCATAATCTTTATCGTTTCCAATGAGAAGAATATTCATTACAGCAGCATCACTTATTCTTGCGACGAAATCAATAAAATCATCTTCATTATCGTGAAACAGAAGTGAAGAAACAATAAGACAACATGTATTCTCGTCAAACTCTTCATTGTCTATATCTTCATCAACCTGTTTAATATTCTCATAAAACTTCTGAAAGTCTAACAAATCTGGACTATAATTACTAAAAACATTATATAACTCTCTTTGTCCAATGAATATCATTTTAGATTGTGTCATATTATACTTTCCCCTTTCAATCTCTTACATAGTTATTATACAACATAGGCCAGTAGAAGAAACTGAAAGAATTTTCCCTCAGTTTCATTTACCTATTCTATATATCAATTTAACTCTGGTGTAGTCTTAAATATTTCTGTCCACTCTTCATCACTTTTAATTTGAATGATTCCGTGCCTTCCAAAAACATCACACATTAAGCATTCACCAACACCTAGTGTTTCAACTGCTTTGGCCCATTGTTGATATTCGGATATTCTCATCTTTTGACATGTCAATAAATTATCTTTTGCGTCTTGACTTCCAAAAGCGAACCTCATTTGAATTCCTGCATCTAAATCTGTTCCATCGTTAAAATCTAAATGAGATGTTGCTTGTGTTAATAAAATACAAGCCATATTTTTAGAACGTCCCTTTAATAATACCTCTTCAATAAGTCCTCTACTAGATGGTAGTGATACAACTGACCATGCCTCATCTATCATAAGAAATTTTGGTATATTCACAGGTAAGCTAAACATAATATCTCTAATTAATCTATTCAATAATGAAACAATAACAAGAGATATTTTTTCTTCAGATGAACATTTGTCTAATTCTTTACTAGGGTCTGGAAATGTTAATCCAGACATGTTAATTACTGTAATACCATCTTTAATGTTTAAAACTTTCTTTTGAATTTGTCTATCATAAACCAAAATTTGCGCGATAGGTGATGCAAACATTAAATCTAATATTGTTGCAACAGAACGAACATCTTCTCTTTCATGTCTTTCTAATTTGCTTATTAATCTCTTCATGTTAGGTGCAGGTGCTTTACATAAGTCACGAATTAAATTAGAAATAATATTAATTTGTGCATCTGTTAAACTCTTGCCCATTAAATCTTTAATAACATCAAGTGTTAATTGCGCATTATAATCATGATTAGATGTAAAACATGTTGGGTCCAACATTCCTATAGTATCTCTATCTAAAGATAATTTTCCTGTACGTTCATCAGGCTTAACTGAAATATCCCATATATTAACTTTGTTAATAATATCATTGTTATATAATGCCATTAATTTTCTAAAATCACCTTTAGGGTCAAGTATTACACCAATTTTATTCATAATACTATTTTGTGCTGCTAACAACATTCCTAAAAATGTTTTTCCTCGTCCTGGTGCACCTGTAATTAATGTGTTAGGTGGTTTATTAATATAGGCAGCATAATTAGTATCAAAGAACACCGGCATTTTAGGAGAAAATTTTGTTGAGCCTATATACATAGATAATCCATAAATATTATTACTCATGTTGCGCCTCGCATTCTATCATTTTTCTTAGTTTTTCAAAATCTTTTTCTCTTGATACTACATATACATGATTAATTTTTGCTTTTGTTAATTGTCTTCTTCCATGACCATCATAGTATCTTTTAGGACTAAAAATATATTTTATAAAGCATTTAGCCCATGAGATAAACGTTTTACCACCAAAGTATGGTCCTGAGAATAATGCGGCCCCACCAACAACAGGTCCAAAATACAAGATAACCATAGGTGGATTAAAAATTTTAAATATAATCATTAATGGAAGCGCCCAAATGACAAATAATCCAACTAGGAATAGAATAAATTTTACTTGAATAGGTTTATTAAATGAGAAATCTGATAATGAATAAATCAACATTTCATCTGTAAACAGTTTAGTAGCGTTTTTAACTTGTATTCTTTTCATTTGAGTCACCTCCTATCTTGTATATCTAAAATAATTCAGAAAAAGAATTATAAGCTTTAATTTTATTGATTGTACTTAAAATTAATTTTTGATTTTTAACATTTAATATATCGTATTTTAAATTATCTCTTATGAGACAATAGTCATGTGTTACTAAATTAATTGTCCCATTATTGAACTCTTTATGAATAAATTTGATTCCTTTCTTTGTTAAAAAATTTTTTAATTGTTCGATTGTTTCTATTGTTGTTGTCATATTTTCTTTCCTTTTCTAGTGTGTGTAGAATCAATTCTCGCGTTTATTTTTCCTAAAAGTGATAGATTATACAGCTTTATCATTTTTGACCTTTTTAAGGCTGCAAAAGTGGTACAGTAGCACTATCGAAAACGTTCTCGCCAAAACTATTTAATTATGTTTTTATTAAAGAAATTATCTAATTTATCATTTAATTTAGTTTCTTTTTTAAGAAACTCTTCTTCTCTATCAAAGAAACCTAAATCTTTGTTTAGATAGTCTAGACGTTCACCTTCACTATATAAATCAATTAATATTTTACTGTCATTTCTTACTAATCTATTTTCTTCATCTATCATCGCTATTCTATTATAGGCATTTCCTACATATTTAATTTTATACACTTGATTGTCTCTTATTACATAAATATTATAACCTTTTTCATTATTATATTTTATATCATCTGTGGTCATATCTTTTAAATCTTTAATTATAATTCCACTGTCTTTTGACGATGAATATAACCACACATTATTTATGATAATTTTTTCTTGTAAAGAATCATATTTATTTGTGTAATCTATTATTGTATTCTTTAAATCATTTTTTCTTTTGTCATCTTCTCTACATTGATTATGAAATTTTAGATACTCTATTCTTGCATCAGTGTATTCTTGTTCTAGTTTATCTAATTTAAAGTGATATTCTTTTTCAAGTTCTAACAATTCACTAGTCTTTAATTCTCTAATCTGTTGTTTAATATTGTTTAACTCATCATCTTTAGATTTATCTCTATCTAATGCACCATGAAAGCCTACATACGTTGGTAACAAACAATTGTTTCTATTGAAAATAAAACGATTTTTATTTTTCTTGTCTTGATAATCAATAAAGTAAAATAAATATTGCCCTTCTTTATGGAAGTAATTTTGAGATAATTGTTTTCTAATTTTCCACTCATCAGTGTTTATATAATCATCTAATGATAAATTATATTTTTTATAGTCATCATCTAGCACCCTATAGCGCTCTCTAATGCGTTTTAAGTCTTCTATTAATGTTTTAATGAATTCAAAATTAGGAGTGCACAGAGTCACACCAATGTCATCTAGATGTGTTTTATATATATTCCTCACAAACTCTTTAGCATCATTAAAAGAATCAAAGAAAATATTCTTATATGCACCAATATTTTCTGATTTATTTTCTGTTTTTTTAATTGTTCCTTTTTCAGTAATATAGTATTTCATATAAAATATATCAAAAAAGAGTAGGAAATTCAACCTACTCTTTACTTTCTCTTAACACCGCTTTTACCACGGTTTGTTAAAATTACCTCATCAGACATTTCAGTAATTTCACAAGAAATAATCTCATCGTCTTTCTTTAGTTTATGTAACAAATATCCAGAAGAACCACGTCCTTTAGATGGACATTCTTCTATAGATGTGTATTTAACTTCATTATTAGATACTGTTTTGATTACACTGTTATGATGAACGATACCAGCAAACATAATATCTTTCATTTTTGTACCAACAATTAATCCTGAACCAGCGTTAACTGACTTCAGTTTTTCAATATCCATCTTGAACAGCTCACCATGTTTATTAATCATAATTAAGGAATTATTTTTTCTGTCTTCTTCATTGATTGGAGAAGCAAACATTAATTCTTCATTTTTCAATTTACATAATAAACCAGACTTAAACTTGTTTTTAAATACATTAATGTTACCTAAATTAGAAACAATTAATGTTTCATAACCATTATCGCTTGTAACACCAACAACATCTTCATTTCCATTAGCGAAAATTGAGATACTTTGTTCATCATCAAGAGGTAGTTTTTCAACCTCTAACTCTTTACAGTTACCATCTTTACCAATAATGAAAATATTACTGTCTGACATTACTTTAAATTTTGAATTATCGTTAGGTTCAATTGACTTACCAATTTTGTCTTTATTAATATTAACAAAACATTCAACACCCTTAGCGAGTAATTTATGTTGCTTCTCAATTTCTTTCTGTTGTTGCTTCATTTCTTCCATTGATACACCAACAATCTCTGTTCTTCTTTGAGATGAAATGATTTTTAATGTATCTTGAAGTTCTTTAATAATCTCATTGTTTAATAATGTCTCATCACTTAAAATATCATGAATTAATTTATTTTCTTCGACTAACGATTTTTGCTTTTGCTTAATTTCAATACTATCAGCTTTAGTCAATTGTTTTAGTGTCATTAACAAAATTTGATTGGCTTGAATAGAATCAACATTAAATTTCTTTTGTAATTTTTCTGAAGCTATATCTGAGTTGTCAGAATTTCTAATAATTTTAATAGCCTCATCAATATCTACCAAAACCTTTAATAAACCATCTAAGATATGTAAGTCTTTTTCAATAATCTTTAATCTGTAATCAGAACGAAGTTTATAGACGTCTTTACGCATTCTACAGAAACCTTCAATCATTTCGTACATAGATGTATTCATGTGAGGTTTATCATCGATAATAGTTGTAGCGTTTACAGAATATGAAACTTGACATCTTGTATATTGATACAATTCATCGATAAGTTTATTAATGTTGGCTCCAGCTTTTACATAAATAGCTAATTTTACTTCGCATTTATCTGTCTGGAAACGTCTATCAGATAAATCCTTTATTTCTGATATTTCAAAGAATTTTCCGTTTTTCTTCTTTTTATTGTTAATATCTGTAATTACTTGTTCTACTGAAACATTATAAGGTAATTCAATAAAATCTATTTCAACTCTACCTTTACCTAATTCCCTAACAGAATATTTTCCTCTAACAATAAATTTTCCTTCGCCAGTCTCTAAATACTGTTTAATACCATCGATACCAATAACAGTTGCACCTGTAGGAAAATCAGGACCTTGAATATATTTATGTACTTTAGAAGGCTTGTCTATTTTTCCTTGCAGATACGCGACACAGGCTTTCATAACTTCATCGGGATTATGTGGAGGAATATTACAAGCAAAACCAGTAGCAATACCTTGTGTTCCGTTGATAATCCCTAACGGCCATCTTGTAGGTAATGTAAGAGGCATTATTTCATCACCTTGTTCATTAAATGTCCACAAACATCCATGATTTTGTGTATCTCTTACAAGTTCGTAACATGCTTTATTCATACCAACTTCGAGATAACGAGCAGCTGGTGCACTATCGCCAGTAAATCGACCAGGTTGTCCAGTTGTTTTTACAAGAGGTACTCTTGAGTTAAATGCTTGAGCCCAACCATCTAATACGCCTTTGATGCTCGTATCTGAATGGGGGTGGTATTTACCCATAATTGTTGATTGTACCTGTCCTTCTTTGACGTTACCTTTATCTGGTCTTAGTCCTTGTTTATACATACCCCAAATACTTCTTAATTGAACAGGTTTTACGAAGTCGTAATTGTAAACGAGTGCTCTATCAAGGAGTGTTGCGTAAGCATATTCTAGTCCCCAATTGTTCATTGCTTCAACAATTTCATATTTAATTGGTTCTCTAGTATTTTCTAAAATTTTATCAATATCAAAATCATTTAGATTTTTCTTTTTGCTCATTATTCAACCTCCTCATTAAACTCGACAACCTCAGGTGTATAAGGGTTAGCCATAATCCACTCTTTACGAGCGTCTGCATCATCACCAGAAATTAGATTAATAATTTCTTCTGCTTTTTCTACATCTTCAATTGTAATCTGAGCGATACGTCTGGTTTCAGGATTCATACCAACTTCAAATAAAATACCTTCAGATGTTTCACCCAAACCTTTAAATCGATTAATTTTTTTAATCTCTTTATGTTCTTTCTTTAATTTATTTTCAATATCTTCTTTTTCTTGAGAATTTACACAATAATAAACCTCATCCTTAGAAACAATAATCTCATATAATGGAGACAACATTCTAAATAATCGTCCCTGTTTAATTACTTCAGGCATTAATACCCAGAACCATGTAATTAGTAGGTTAGAAATTGCAGAACCGTCGACGTCTGCGTCTGCTGCAATAATTACATTATGATAACGCATCTTTTCAATATCAAAATCTTCCCCTAAACCACAATCTAAACATTTAATAATATCTTGTGTTTCTTGATTCTGCATAATATCTTTAGGAGATGCTTTTAATACATTTAGAATCTTACCTCTAATAGGGAAAAGTGCTTGATAACGAGAATCTCTAATCGCTTTTAAACCACCTAACGCACTGTCTCCCTCAGCAATTAAAATTTCTGAAATAGGACTATGAGTAATTTCACAGTCTACCAATTTGATAGGCATAGATGAATCACGAAGAACCTTATTCTTCTCTCTATTTAATTCCTGCTGCTCTTGAATACGTGTTCTGTTCTTCATCGCTGTAATAACTTTTTTAGCGATAATTTCAACATCATCACGATTAGAACCTTTATTCAACCATTCAATTAACTGAGAGTAAATACTATCATATAAAGCTTTTTGTAATTCTTTACCACCAAGTAATTGTTTTTCTTGTCCGACGAAACGTGGTACATTTGTCTTAATAGATAATACTGCTGTTAAACCTTCTTCTACGTCTTTAACAATGACATCATTATCGTTTTTATTCAAACCATTCTTCATGGAACGGAATTTTGTGTTAAATGCATCTGTTAATGCTTTTTCTAACGCTTGAACATGTACTCCTCCAAGCGTTGTACGAATATCGTTACAATACGTGTCAATGATACAATCATATCCACTATTGTAGTTAAATGCCAATGAATAATATAATTCTCTTTCATCATTTAACAAATCACCATCATTATATTCTTTATCAATATATTCAAGCAATGTTTCTCCTGTAGCACCTTTAGGAATGTTAGGATTATTGTGTCCTTGTCCCTTTTCTCTAAAAGCTGTTGCCCCATTAAAATCAATAATCTTTGTTATATTGTTACCAACTTGAATATCAACAAGTTCCTTAATACCTTCTTCTGAGTTAAAAATCTGTTTATTGAATGAGCCATCTTCCTGTTCATCTAATACTTCCATTGTTGTGTGAGGATATAAATAAGCTGCACCTCTAATACGTGCAATAATATCTTCTTTATCAAATGGATATGGTACAATAAACCATTTATCGTTCAACTTAAACTCAACAGATGAACCATGTGCAAATAACTCCTTATCTTCTTTTGAACGATTGTCCTTTAATGTAAATATTTCTGAATTATCTTTAGCAGGTTTAAATACTCCGTTATCATCAAATAATCCTGGTACGTAGTCTAAAAAGTCTAAAGCGTAAATCTTCTTATTTTTAAAGACTCTTACCTTGAACCATTCTGACGTACCGTTTGTGCTAGAACCACCTACACCATTCTGTGATGTTGTAAATTTTCCTTTTTGAACGCCTTTTAATGCTGAACCTGACTGTAATAGTCCTAACGCTTTAAAGATACCTGATACTTTATTTCCATAAGCGTCTTCTGAAATATCTGTTGGAATACCGCGTCCATTATCCTCAATCTTTACGACACCATCTTTATAAAATGTTACTCTCAAGCGATTTGCAACACCAATCGCGACTTCACCTAAACTATTATCCCAAATTTCTCTAATTGCCACATTCTTCTGGGATGAAAATGGATATTCTTCACCACCACGCTCCTCGCCGAACGTCAGATTTAAGCGTTGTCTCAAATGTTGTAGAGGTGTTAACGCCTGGATGTCGGATGCTTTATAATCTTTAATCTTGTCTTCTCTTGTTACTGTCTTTTTCTTAACCATCTTTTTGTTCCTTTCTCTCTTTTATCCAATTTTCTACATCTTTCATGCTGTAAAAAACTAAAAGTTTAATTTTGTTTTTTCTTGCTGTTTCTACTTTATGTGGGTCAGATTGCGTCCAGACTTCATAAGCTGTATTATACAATTGATGTTCTTTACCTTTTTCTAATAACATCTTTGCTTTTTCAACATCGTCTTGATTATCTTTGTTAAAAGGGTGACTACCGTGTGTGAAAAATCCATTGTATTCTATATAAGTATCTATGACTGGTATATAAAAATCACAACGAAAAGGATAAAGTTCTGATTTATATTGCCTCTTAACATTTTTAAAAATCTTGACTAGTTCATTGTATATTATTTCTTCTTCTGATGACGAATTCCATGTTCCGTTACTAACTCTTGTTGTTTGCCATTTTTCTTTGGGTAAAACATCCATATCAACTTTAATGGTATCTCTTGTCGCGCTCATCGGAGAAATAGTACCATATTTCTCTAAAAATATTTTTTGAAGAACATTTTTTTGATATTCTTCAGACTGGAAAGAATACTCTGTTCCATACTTCTCTAAGTTAATCTGTTTGATTTTATCTTGAACTTCTTTGTTCCCAAGCGCCTTTGATTTGCCATATTTTTCGATGAGTGCTTCTTCTCTTTTTTCTGCAATATCATCTATTTTATATGGATTATCAACACCATATTTTTCTATCCAAACATCTTTTATCTTTTTCTTTCCTTCATCACTTGAAAAATAATATTCGCTGCCATATTTTTCAAGATTCGTTTCTTTTGATTTATTTTTTATTTTTTCACATTGCATAGAATGCTCTGTTCCATATCTCTTTAAAGATGTTTGTTTGCTTTTACTTTGAACATCTTTATTTTTAGAGGAGCATCCATGACGACAGAATTTACTATATCCACGAATCATTCCGTGATACCTAGTCGGCTTTCCACATTCTAAACAAAAACCTTCATTTTCTTTTCTTAAATATGTGTCATAATATTGTTGCGTAGTAGGGTCATGTACCTGTCTGACATGAGCTAATAAACCTCTCATATTCTTATATTCTTTATTACAAATTAAACATTTCTTCGTATTCATACTATATATATTATACAACAATTATTATATCATAAAAGCGTCGCAGGATGCATTCTTGCCACTGTTTTTCCTAAAAGTGATAGATTATACAGCTTCTTCTTTTTTCACCTTTTTGCAGCTGCAAAAGTGGTACAGTAGCACTATCGAAAACGTTCTCGCCACTTTTTAAAATCTAAAAGAGATACTCGAAAGAGTATCTCTTATATCGATAGTGTCATTTCTGCTTCTTCTCTAACTGTTATATCCTCATCGTTTAAGAAAGGTTTAACATCTTCTACGTTTCTACAATTTTCAACATAGGTTTTTCTTGCAACCCAACTAGGGTCTTTAAGAAATAAGTCCCTATCCTGAGGTCGTCCTTTTGCAGCAACAAAAATTCTTACTCTGTCTTCTTTATCGTAACGAAGTTTGTCAAGGTCTTTGTCTCTTCCGAAATGTGCTACAGCTTCTCTTACAGCATCGCTGTTATCATCTACTAAAATATCCAAGTCTTTATCTCTACCATTGTCAGCGACACGAGCTCTGACAAACTCATCTTCATCGTATATTAAAATATCTAAGTCTTCGTCTCTTCCATTTTTCGCTACTAATAATCTAACGTCTCGACTTTCATCATTACGAAGTTTATCAAGTACTTCATCTGTACCCGCTTCAATAACTTGTTCTTTAACGTATGAATCTTTATCGTTAATAAAATATTTAACGTCTTGTGGTCTATGAAATGATGCTACAACTGCTCTTACGTGATAGTCTTCATCAGTGCGAAGTTTGTCTAAATATTTATCTATTCCTTTTTGTGCAACTAAATATCTCACAAACCAATCTTCATCATTTGCTAAAATGTCTAAATCACATTCTCTATCACTATACTGAGCAACTTTTCTTCTTATATACTCATCTTTGTCATTTACTAAAATATCTAAACATTTTCCATGTTTAATTAATTCTATTTTAACACCGTCTTCTGTGATTGTTCCACCAGGTTCTGAAAATTCTGCAATTATTTTATTAAAATCATCAACTTGTTGTTGAGCTTCTTCTGGAGAGTTTGCATTTACATGAATAAATTTTGAATATCTACATTTTTGTTTTGCATTACATACACCAATGCTTCCATCTGGCTTTACATGATATTTTATCATAACACTATTCCTTTCTTTTAACTAATTTAGCTGTTTCTCTAACATAAAAGTCTTCATCATTTAACAACTTATTGAATTCTTCTTGACTTAAAAGGTTACCACGAATTGCTACTCTCTGTCTTACTAGAAGACTTTTATCTAATGCTAAATTATGTAATACATCTTCATCACAACAGGAAGCAACAGATGCTCTTACTTGTTCATCCTTATCGTGTGATAAAATATCATGGTATTGTCTACTCAACGCGACCATACTTCTAACACGAGGAGATGTGTCATTTACAAGAACGTTCATCTTGTACTCTTTTTTAGCGACTTCTCTTCTAATGTTCTCGTCTTTATCATTCACAAACTCATCTAAACCTATTCCAGCATTAATACATGCTAATTTTTGAGCGGTTGTTCCATGAATATATGAGTCTAATTGTTCTTGATATTTCTTTTTAAGTTTCTCATCTTTTTCTTTGTCTATGTAATCTTGTGCAACACTTCTCGTAAAGTAATCATAGTCTATTGCAAAAAGTGCTGGGTTATGTCCTTGTTGAGCAACCTCTCTTCGTACATGATAGTCAGGGTCTTTTTCTAAAATATCTAATCCATATCCTTGACCTGCGCATAAAACTCTATCACCAACATTATTGCTGTATAATAGCCTATTCATCTTTTCATTATATCTGTCTACTTGTTGTTGGAACTCTTCATCGCTTATATTCTCTATTTTGTGGAATACATGGTTGCATGTTCCAGTTCCAGGATTTTTTGCTGCACACCATGTAATTTTACCATCTCGATTTAATGCTTTAACTTTTGTCATACAATTGGTCTCCTTTTCAAAGAATATATCAAAAAAGAGAGGTGTAAATTTACCTCTCTTACTTATTAATTAATAATTATCCCCAAAGGTCTACAGTATCATCTGAACCAATAGAATCTTCGGTTAAGCCACCGAAAATGTCTTCTTCAGGTTGTTCTTGCTTTACAACCTTAGGTGCAGGTGTTGCTTTCTTAGTTGCAGTAGTCTGACGCTTAGGTGCAGATGCAACTGTCTGTGTTACTGATGCTCCTGAAGCAGGATGCTTTGTAACTGTAATGTCGTACCAGTTGTTAATTTCTACTGAAACGCTCTTCGCACGAACTGTTACTTCAGATGTTGCTTCATGTGTAACTCCTGAATTGTCTGTCCATTCAGGACGATCTTCAACAACTAGGTCACCAACAATAACTAACTTAGTTCCCTTAGGTAATGTGCAATTGCATAAGTATTCTGCCTGCTTACCATAAATCATTACTCGCCAAAAACGAGAACCTGTTTCCTTCCATTCCTCACCATCTAAATAACGTGTGGACTGTGCAAGTACTAACTGGCAATATGCATTACCATTCTTAGATTGCTTTAATTCTAAATCGTTTGTTAAATTTGCTTGTAGTGTAATTTGACTCATACTTTCTCCTCCGACGCTCTTTTCTCTAGCGTGCTTAGTTTCCAATTACAATATTATTATACAACAATCTCTACGACTGTTTATAATTACTTACTAAAAAATCATACAACTTCTCTGGTGTGTCCAATTCAATGATATTACCAAATGCATCTTTTACTTCTTTTTCAACATCCTCATACAACCACCAACCAATATAATCATCTTCATCATTGATTAAATTTCTAAGTAGGTCTAATAGTGCAGTTGTAACGATAATTGATGTTTCAGCAACACAGAACGAATGTTCATTATTACAAATAACGTCTAAGGCCTCATTCACATCTTCATCTCGCTCTGCTTGCTTTAATAATGCATTGATACTATTCACAAAATCATCTTTTCTTATCATATCTATACCTCTACATATAATATATCAGAAAATTGTCATTTGATATTTTTATAAAATTTCAATAAAAACTGGTACACCTTTTTCATTTACAGCAAATGTTGTAACACCGCGTACAGAAGATTTACCACTATATGATGAAAAATAATCTGAACTTGGTTCAGAGGCCGCACAACTAATCAACCAACGCTTACCACCTGTCTGCATAACTTGATGATTGTGGAAATGACCCATTACCATAATGTTCGCATGACTTCCTGGCATTTCAGCAAAGCACTGGTTCTTCCACCATGCTTCTTGACCTTGAATACCGCCTTGTGCTTTATGACCGTGGTTAAATGCAATCTGCGAACCATTTTCTAAGTCAATAACTGCTGTCAATTGTTTATTTGAAGGTCTTACAAATGTAATATTACGTAAGCACTCTTGCTCAGCATTTTCACAGATGTCCTGGAGCTGAAAACTAATCTCAATTCCATAGTCGTTTTCGGGTGTACCTGTTGCCTTACGCGTCCCATTGCGTACCTCCCCATGGTTCGATGGTACTGAGATTACATAAACCTTCGGAGCATACGGCGCAATAATCTTAATAACCTCTAACATCAAACGTCTAAAGCAACGAATCTGCTCACATAACTCTAAATCGTTTGTACATAACTGCTGTGGTGTATTATTAATGTTTTCAATACCATCACCCAAGTCTGTAATAATAACTGATACAGGCTTAGTTCGTAGAATACGTTCCTTAAACTTGTATGCCGATTGTAATACTCGCTCAATCGTTTCTTTTGAGCCGCCACCTGTTTCATGCGCTTTACCTAACTGAACATCTGATAACGCGAATACTTCAGTTAACATACCGTGATTATCGAGGTTCACCTCTTCAGGTTTAAAATTATTAATGACATCATTCAGTTCTTCATAGGAATGCATTTGAGTGTCACCGTGTGCTCTCTGAGGGTCAAAAGTAAATGATTTACTATAACTACCATCCTTTAATTTATGCACTCTAGCGCTCTTTAGAGCACCTACAGGAATAGATTCACCTGAGAACAGTTCAGATAATGTTAAATCATTGGATTCATAAGGTTCTGCTTCTGTTCCCATTTCATTCTGTTCCATTGCTTCTAGAATGTCATTTCGATGATAAACTTCTCCACGCCATTCAAGAACTAAATTCCATGCATTGATGATTCTACTAATTGTTGTTGTACTAATATTTAATTGGTTGGCTATTTCAATAATACTTAATCCTTCACTAATCATTTCCAATGTTTCATCTACTTCATCTTCAAGATTTGTAAAAGCTGGTACAACTTCTCCATACTCATCAACCAATAAACCTGCTAAACTTAATGCATAACGAACTAATCTAACTCTTGCAGGTGTTACTCCATAAATCTCTGATAACTGATATTGCTTTAATTCTTTGTTGTTTCCGTTGTAGATTTCGATAATGGTTTCTTCTAAACCACCCTTAGGAAATACATAAGTATATCCATCTGCTATTAATTTAATTTCTTCCATTTATTCCTCATTTTCTAATTCTCTATTTACAAACCAACTTCCAATATGAATTGAGTCAGCTTCATCGTCTGTATTACTTGTTAATTCTCGATGAATAATTTTAGGTGCATTTTCAAGCGTAAATTCTTTTAACATTTCTCTTTTTAAATTCGCTATACCATGATAACTTTGCCATGTCTTAGGATAAACCATAATAAGTTTACTATTCTCTTGAGATACTGTACCAATAATTAAGCCTTGAGCTAAACACAACTTTTTTAGTGTGTTTACATTTAATCGACTGAATGCATCTTCAACAACTATATAATTTATTTCATAATCTTTTGTTATGTTTTTAATATGATTAGACATATATGTTACCCTGTCTATCCATGTATCATTTTTCTTATTCTTTTTATGAACAGAATCACTAAGAATACATTCCTTATCTCTCCATAATGAAAAACCTGTCGTTGATGTTGAAATATCTAATGCTAATGTATATATCATCACTTATTTACCTTTGACTTTTAATTTACCATCTACACGATTAATACCAACATCGATAACAACTTTTGTCTTACCTGAAACATAAGAAGAATCAATCATCTTAGCTTTTCCAATTGCAACAATAAGAATATCTGCATTTTTTGTAATTTCTTTCATGTTTGATGTTTTACTATGACATATTGTTACTGTTGCGCCTAAATCTTGACATAATTTAGCTACTGGCATACCAACCAATTTAGAACGACCAATTACTACAACATTTAAACCATTTAACTGTTCATATCCTAAATCATTTAGGATAGTAATAATTCCTTTAGGTGTACATGGTTTATACATAGCTTTTGTACTAAACAGTCTTCCCTGTTGCTCTAATGTTAAACCATCTACATCTTTTGATGGATTTAGATGTGATAATGCTTCATTCTCATTTAAATGAGACGGTAAAGGTAATTGTAACAACACACCATCAACGTAATCTTTGTTAGAGATTATCTCAATATAATTATTTAAATCTTTTTGAGAAATATTTTCAGTGATTCGAATTGTTTCAGCATCAATACCAATCTGTTCTGCTAATTTTTGCTTATTTGTAACATAAGAAATACTTGCAGGATTATCTCCAACTAGAAGAACTTTTAAAACGGGTTTTGTTTCCATTTTAGATACTTCTTCTTTAAGATTTTCTACAAGTCTATTCTTTAGCTCTTTTGTACTATATAGCATTTTTAGAGTTTCCTTCCTATCATTTATTATTATACAACAACATTAATCGATATATCTCATATATCAATAAAGAGAGGTTTTACTATGTCAGAAACAAAGAAAATATACCATTTTTCACCTTTTTTACAACAAATTCGTGAGTGTTATGCAAAAAATCCTGCTTCATGCCCTTTTTGTAATTCACCACATTTTGAAGATTTAACAAAAGCTAAAGTTTATCTTAATGAAATGCATGATAGTCTTGCCGCGCTTAAGAAATTTAATTTTTTAGATAATGACCACATGCATAAAGACAAAGGATATTATGGTGATGGTGGAAGATTAGGTAATGCAGAAATTCATTCATATAAAACAATATGGTATTATAATAAAGACAATCCTGCTAGTAAACTTCAATGTGAGGTTGCTCTTCAGGCTGCTGGACTAACAGTTAGAGAAGCAGGTTCATTTTTAGATGATTATGATAGTTTTGTAATTGTGAAAAAGGATGATGTTGAAATAGGAAACGCCAAAATTAAAACAGTTCTTGATGCTCAACAGAATATTCCAGAATTAAAAATGTATTTTGCAACAAATACAACAGCACCAATTCAAGAAAAATTTGACAAGGTTGTAGAATATTACAGAAAATTAAATACACCTGAATATATTGAAGAATATAAAAAATTTAATCATGATAGACCGCCATTAAGAAGAATGTTTGAAAGAACAGGATATTTCCCATCTCCATCAACTAAACAGATGACAGAGAATTATATTATCGGTATGAATTTGGTTGATAAAAAGATTGATAATGGAATGAGAAATTTATATTACACATACGAACAAGATTTTAGAAAAGATAAAAAGTAGACTATTAATTTAGTCTACTTTTCTTTTATACTCTTAATAATTTCATCGACTGAAGGCTTCCCATACCTGTCATATAAATCTGTTATTTTGTTGTAAGCATCAGTTAACTTATCCTTAATCTTTTCTAAATCTTCATCTTTAGAAACTTCACTAACTTTTTCTAGTTCCTTGACTCTGTTATTAGATGCATCAAGGTCGTTCTGAAGCTCAACGATTTTGTTTTCTTGCGTTTTAATCTTCTTATCTAAATACTGCATTCTTAGTGATGTTAAAATTAACAAACCACTAACAATCATAAGAAGAATATTGCTTATTCTGTTTCTGTTTTCCATGATTAAAAGTCAAATAAATCTACCACAGAGTCTTCATCGACGTCATCATCAATATATGTAATGTCACCATTTTCTAAATCAATAGTAAATGATACACCAGAATTTGCTTTATGCAAGAAATTTAGATATTTTGTTTCATCATTTCCAGTATGAACCCATACACCTAACAAATGGTTAAACTCATATCCCTCATGTTCACTGTCAAAGGAATCTAAAATAATTTCACTATCACAATCTTCATAAATCTCATGTGAATATAAATTATCAGATACATCAAATGTTGATTCAATATCTTCAATTTCTTCTGAAGTTAAATCTTCTGTTAAAATTTCCATAAATTCATTGTAATGTAATGTATCAAAATTGTCTTTATATTCAACCAAAAAGTTTAAGTTTTCAATAGCTTTATCACAAACAAGTCCACTTTCAACCGTAATAAAGTTTTCTACTGCGTCTTCGTCTTCTTCAATATCATCTTCTAATAATTCCTTGATTTCAAGTAAACTCTCTGCAATCTTGGATAACATACTACTGTACGCTCCCCTAAAAATCATTTCCGGATAATTCACACTAATTGTTAAATCATCGAAATCAATAACTGAAATGACCTCATGCTTTTGCATAATAAACATCTGATTGTCTTCATCTTCTTCATCTGTACTAATGTACCAACAACCCGCTTCTTCAATACATTCCTTAATGTACTCAATTTGTGAGTTTAACTTTTCTGCTGTTTCGAGTAAACTTTCATACCCCATCTTATTTAATTCCATTGTCATATCTCTCTTTCGTTAATTCTGTTTTTGCTTGTTCAATAAGCGATTTGTAATATGATTGAATGAATAATTTATCTGTTAATATGTCATATTCTTGTTTATAAATCTCTTCTAATATTTTTTGAGATTTTTCAGATAATAAACTCTTATCAATCACGTTTGTTGATTCTATATTTTTCCCTTCAATTCTAATCATTCCATTATCATATAACTCTTTAATAAATCCAATAAATGGAGTGCCTTTAAAATCTTGAGGATTAATACTAATTTCGTTGGTTTTTTGAGTGTCAATAAAAACCTTTAATGCTAATAAATAACATTTAATATATGGTTTCAAATCTTCTTTCTTTGATTCGTATTTCTTATTACTAATTAATTTTAAATCTTTATATTCTACACCAACCTCATAAGCAGCTTTTTCTAAGTAATTCTTCTTAAGAACGTTATCTTCAATATAATTTGTAAATAACTCCTGTATCTTTTGAATGAATTCAGCTTTACTCTCAGGTGTATCATTTAAATATTCTCTCTTAATTGAATTGTAATAATAAGAGTTAATACTAATTGGCTTAGGAAAAAGCGTCTTAGATTGAATCATTTCACAAGGGTCTTTACCATCTGGTAAAATAACCATAAATAACATATTTTGAAGTTCAGGAAACTTCTGGAAAATATGATTCATGGCTTTTTGTCCAGCGGTATCACCGTCTAACATTAAAATAATCTTACCATCATCACCAATAATATTTAAAATTAGCTTTTCTTGCTCCTTTGAAAATGCTGAACCACTTACAGCAACAGTGTTAGTTAATCCAAAACTATGCATAGCTTCAACATCAAACTGACCTTCAACTAAAATAATTTTCTTATCTTTTCTTGCTTTATCTTTAGCTCTTTCAATTCCATATAGAGCTTTAGATTTGTTGAAAATAGAATTATTAGATGTATTAATGTATTTACCAGAATTTTTATTTTCAATTAACTGTCTTCCAGTAAAACCAATAGGTTGTCCAAAAATATTATAAATTGTAAATACGAGTCTATCACTCAATCTACAAAAATCATTATCTGTATTGATACCTATTTCTCTAAGTTCTTCAAGCGTGAAGCCTTTACTTGTAAAATATCTATTAAAATTATCTGAAGATGGACAGTAACCATAAACATTTGTAATTGGTAGTCCTCTCTTAGTGATTTGTTGTTTTGCTAAGTGACTATCTTCTAAGCATTTAAAATTGTACTTAAAATATTCATCAACCATCGTTAACAATTCACTTAATCTCTTCTGCTTAGCAAAGTCTTCTTTATTATTTTCAAAGTCTAATTCAAAATTATTCTCATTTGCCAAATATTGAATTGCTTGCATTTTTGTTAAACTATTACGGTTTGCTACATAATCAATAATATCACCATGCGTTTTACAACCGAAACAATGAAATGTCTGATTATCTTCATATACAACAAGAGATGGTGTTTTTTCATGGTGAAAAGGGCACAAACCCTTATAGATGTTTGCACCTCCATGTCTGAGAACAATCCCGTCATTCTTAATATAATCAACGAGATTTATTTTTCTTTTTAATTCACTAATTGTTCCCATTATTGCACTCTTTCCCTATTCTTAAATTCTTCTGTCATTTTTGATGCTATTGCTCTTAATTTTTCAATATCTCTTGCTAATTCAAAATCTTTGTTTTCAAGACATTGCTCTTTACAAGAATCAAGTCTTCTCAGAATTCCTTCTAAATCATACGTACTAATATATCTACTACAAAATGTATTCCATGTTATTAAACTTCTTGGTCCGTAACTCAAACTACTTCACCTTGTCTATTAAGTAGAAGTATACATTATTCGTACGTTCTTGAAGGTCTTCCTCAAAGAAGTGTTTTAAGTAGAAGTCTAATACAACATGATATACAGAGTCAGCTTCATTAGATAATTTATCAACTTCTTTTTTCTCATCTTCCGATAATGCAGAAATTTTACCAACTTTCAAAAATTCTTCTCGAATCATTGATGTTACTTCAGGTGTTACTTCAATTTCTTCATCTGTATCTAATAAATCTGGTTGATTCTCCAATGCGAAATGAACAACATAAGGTGGAATACCATTCTTTAATGCGTTTAAAACTACTTGTCTTGTTTCCATACTATTAAAACCACTCCTTAAGTTCTTTTCTGGTGTTTACCTTGTTTTTTCTACGATTATATTTAATATCTCCGTGAATACTATTACCAATACCACCACGAGACTGTCTTTCTCTCATAGACTTAAACTTATCTAACGATGTAATTTTCATTGAGCTATTTTTCTTCATATATATTATACCACCTTTTACTTGATAATCTGACCAAATCTTCTAAAAATTTCTCTCTCAATCTCAAAATATGTGCTACTGTTTTTCTTATACAACTTAGAATATGTCTTTTGTCCATTTAATACATATATCACTTTTACTATTCTAAAATCTAAATTCTCATAGATATTGATAGTTAAGTTGTTTGTAAACATTAAGACAATACCTTTATCTGAATCATTTTTCTTATTTAAGATAGTATTGATTAGTCTGTATTTATCCATGATTTTATTTTATATTATTTTTGGTATATTGTAAATAGTTTTATGTGAAATTTTTAAAGTGATGCTAGAATCGTTTAAACCACTCTTTTTCTTAAAAGTGATAGATTATACAGCTTCTTCATTTTTTACATTTTTACAGCTGTTTTTGTGGTACAGTAGCACTATCAAAAACGTTCTCGCCTTTTCTTGAAATTCCTAAAAATATCAAAAAGAGACTGTTGTATTAAACAGTCTCACTCCATTCAATAATATACTTAGACTTAGTCAAACATCTAGTTAACCAACCATTAATATTGTTAATAACTTCTGGTGTAATAGGTTCAACCTTTTCAGCATAACTAAACACTAAGAATCTTGCTCTTACATGTGAATAGTCACGGTAGTCAACTTGGTCTGACTTAAGAATAGCCTTCTGAATTTCATCACATAACTTTAATAACTTAGTTGTTACTGCTCTACGATGTTCCTCAGTCAACTCAAATCCATTCTTATTTTCATAATCAATTAATGTGTAATACAATGTCATAACAACTTGAGACTTATCGAAATTATCTGCTTTAATTGTTGGAGCTTTCTTTTCTTCAAAGAAACCATCAACATCTAATTTCTCAAATTCTCGCGTTAAGCTTTCAACACATTTAATCATTTCTTCTGTATCATTTTCTGGTGAATAATCTCCACCCATCATATCCCACTTCTTTGTGTTTTTATTATAAACACCACAGAATGATTTATTAATATTTTCACGTGCTGTATTCATATCAGCCGTTAATTCTTCAATTGGGATATTAACGTCTACACCCTTTTTACGATGCTTCTCAAAACGTGCTAAAATAACTGTCTTTGTTTCTGATGCTCTTCTGAAAATCTCACCAAGTTCAGATTCAGCTGGTACATAACCACTAACACCAAACTTAAGATGTTCAGGCTTCATTTCAACCTTATAAGATTTTCCTGTTGGAGTTATTGTTGGTACCGCTGATACGAACTCAATAATAACATCTCCCTTTGTAGGTGTTTTTAATACACCAAAATTTTGAACCATTTGTCTCATACTATTTTCCTCCTCTTGTATTAAGACTACTACTTATTACATATATATTATACAACAATTTCGTCTATTCTAGACAACAATTGTTTAAAAGATTTCTCTATAAGCTTAGTATAAATGTCTTTGTATTTGTAACCTAAACTTTCATTTAATTCATTATCTTTGTCTATATCAATACAATAACACGTACCGCTCTGTTTACTTAACCATCTGATTAGTTTCACTTGTCCTGTCATGGATGTTGTTACTTCAAAACTGTCATCCTTACCATATTCATTTGAAATATAATTCTTAGGTTTAATATCTTTTAATGTCTTGTTCTTTTTCTTTAACTTTCGATTAATTTTTGCGATGTAACTGTCTCTAATTTCTCTATACGTCTCTAACATTCTCTATTACCCCTTTATAAACAAATATGGTGCGAATTTTGTAACTAAATACTTCTTATCTGAAGTTTCTTTTACTGTAATAACATATCTTCCAGTAAATGAAACATCATCTTGGTCTTTCCATGTAATATTAGCATCTACTTTATATTCACCTGCAGTATCTGTGTCATAAATTTTGTAAGACACTAAATTATTATTACTAATTGATAATGTACCACCAAAACCTGAAACTAATTCAACAGGAGGATTAGAAGGAATATACTGGTCTATCTCAGCATGATTTTCTTGTGTTACCTTACCATACGCCTTAACAAATCCCATGATAGTTGGTTCCATTCTTGACGTTACAGATGTATTTACATTACCATTTCCAATTTCACCTTCTCTTGGAAGAGAATTCTGGTTTCCGATAGTATAACTTGGAATAATATTTGGATTACCAACAATAGATACCTTTTGTGTATTTGAGTCATAGTAAATATTTAACTCAAAGCTTTTCCATGTACCGGTCAATTCAGATGTTTCAGATTCCGTATTACCATCCTTGTCAGTCATATAAACACTAAAATCATAAATAGCGCTATAATCGTTAACAACTTTTTCTCTAAATAATATTGGTTGACTAGCAGCTTGCTGTTTCATCTTTCCATCAGGCAATTGTTTTCCAAGATTTTGAACATCTTTTGAATCGGTTAATTGTCCCATCATTTGTTTTGATGCCACTGAACCTGTGTTATTTAAATAATTATATAAAAATTCTTGTGCATAAGCTCTTCCTCTATCAATAGGGAAACCTTTATTATCACTATACTCAATAATCATATTTTGAATATCTTGTTTTGTGTACACGTTTTCAGGAAAGAAGGCGTTCTTAATCGCTAAACCAAAAATTCCGAAGATAATTAAAATAATAAAGAATCGTAAAATATAAACACCAATCAATTTATTTTTTCTAACATCTAAGTCTTTGTCTTTTACTTTAGCTTTTTTACCACCAATCGGAACTATCTTTTTATGATTTTTAAGAATAAATTCTTTTTCTTCCTCTTCCTCATTTAAAAGATTTATTTTCTTTTTAATTGGTTCTTCTTTTATCTCTTTTTTCTTAAAACCCATCTATTTTACCTTCTTTCTAAACTTGCTACCTTTATTATTATACATCTTTTCAAACGATGTCTCAACCTTTTTCTTCTCTAATTCTGGTCTAGTGTTTTCTCTTCGAATCTGTGACTGAGTTTGATTTCTCTGTCTATCTAGAGCTGAATTTACTTCACCAAAATGCTCAATCTTAAAATTATTATCTATATCATTTTCTTGTACATTGTTTTTAGTTAAAATATTAGTGTTGTTCTTAACTTTTTTAGTATTATCTGAAGATACAGATTTTTTAAATGACTCTGGGACTTTTGACAAAACATCCTTATTAGGAATCAAGAAAACTTTTCGTGCAATACCGTAACCAAGTTTAGCAAATTGACTTTCGTTAGTAGACTTCTGAATTAAATAACATTCAGCTCTATAATTGTTAGCTTCAGTAGGTGCTGCTATTTTTTGTAATTTGTTAGGTTCAAGTCTATATTCTAAAGACTCTGATTTATTAATCATCTGTTTATTCTTTTTAAACAAACCACTACTATTATCTTCAGTTATCTTATAAGATACTTTACTTGTCTTACCTAAGATTTTACTAAATCTTTCTGCTTCATTATCAGATGCACCATTATGTACAATAAAATTGTTAATAACTTCAACGAATGCATCTATCTTGTATGAGGCATTTGAATCAGCATTTGCTGCCAACTGTAAAATAGATTGTGAAGATAATACAGGGAAACCTTTTGCAGAACGAACTTTTGCAACAATATCAGCAATTAAGTCAATATCAATCGTCTGGAACTCATCCATAAAGATACCACATGGTAACTTGTTATCTAAAACCTCTTTATGTCCAAACGCTCTCTTAATGTCTGATACGATAATACTACCCATGTATTTGGCGAATTCCGGCTCAGCGTTAGGAGAAAATTGGAATAAAATGATAGGTCCATCTTCATCCATACACATCTTAGATAAATCAATATGGTTATCACCGTGAGAGCCTTTATATAAACTATTACTATAAGAACTCATAGTTAAATTTTTCATTGTTACAGATAATCCATCTAATTGTTCTTTTAAAATACTTTTAGGTGCAATTAAATCATTATAAACTTCTTGTAAACTCTGTAATTTTAATTCCATATTTCTATCTGGATTTGTTTTATCTATCTTTCTTGCGTAAGCCTGAATCAAATCGAATAAATTAGGAATTTGCAACGCGGCAACAAACTGAGATATTCCACCTTCATTCCAAGGAAAATTAGGAACATCTTTTTCATCTAAATTATTTAATAAGAAGAAGATAGTTTGTAGTAAACTAATCTGTCTGTTTTTATAGACTTCTGAAGCTGCATCCCATGTTCTCATTCCTAATATCAGGTCAGTTTGTCCTTCTTTTGCTGCCAATGGGTCATAAGATGATTGATACTGAGCTAATTCACCAGTACTTGTACCATTTACAAAATGATAAAATTTTCTATTATACTTTTTAGCCATTCTCGATAAATGATATGAAATATTTTGACCTTTCTTAAAGTCGATAACAATTAATGGATAACCGACTTGAGCAGTATTTTCCATCATTTGTAACAGTGTAACAGATTTACCTGAACCAGTTGTTCCAGATACAAATGTACCTTTATAAGCATCATCATAATACATATAAACAGGTTCTATATTGTCATATTGTTTTTCATTCTGTAACTCAACAGGTTCAATCAACATACCAAGAGGAATTGCTTCTGATGAATTTAACTCACCTTCAGATAATTCTTCTTTTAATTTATCTCTCTTTAGTTTGTCAAAAATATTCTCATTATACTTAAAATTATAATAAGGTCCTATCTGCAATTTAATCTCAGGATGTTTCTTTAATTTAATTGACTGAGAGATACATAGAATAATTCCAATAATTGGTCCAACAATTAATGTTACATAAATATATTTCCATACTAATGAATCTGGAATAAAGATAAACACAATACTTAAAATAACTATAGAAGGAATAATTATTACAGGAATATTAAAACTATTTTTATAATGTAATGTTCTAAAAAGAATAAAGAATAATAAATATCCAATTATGATAGATGGCAATAATACTAAACCAACAATACCCAAAAATAAATACAAAACAAAATCGTTATCTTTCTTTTCTTCTTTATTCAAAACCACATCATTCTCATCTCTTATCATAAAATATTCCTCTCTTTAATTCTACCATCTACATGTGTCAAGGTACTTCTGTAGATTTCTTGTTGCTTTTCCAGGTAATTCTTCATCACGATACATTACACACATTGAAGCATTAGTGTAACTAAATAATTCTCCATTCTCTTCTTTTCTTTTTAAATATTCTTTTGGATAATGGTCACTAAATCTAATTAAGAAATTATCTCCTTTAGTGTATTCCAAAAATCTTCTTTCATCTATCTTAAAATTCTTAGATAGTAAATATTCTCTAACATCATTTAATCTTGTCTTGTTTACAACGAAATAAGCTGAACAAGAAGCGTTACTAAATGAGTAGTCTACTATGTCTTCATCAAATTTATCTGCAAAATCTATTGCCTGAACTCTCTGAGATAATAAACTATTAATGTTACTCTCTAACTGATTTAATCTAGACTCAGCTCTCTTGTATGAAGGATTAGTTTTCTTAAAATCTTCTAACATTTTTTCTTTAGAAGGAATTTGTCCCACATGTTTAGACTGCATTTCTTGAACTTTATTTTTATACCATTTCTCAAAATCTTTTTTGATTATCTTATTTAATTCACCTCGATAAAATGGTAAGTTTCTATCTACATTCTTCGCTCTAAAAATGTCATCTGAATAATTATGTTTTACTAAATCAACAGATGTATTTTGTTTAGATGCACGATGAATCAGTCTCTCCATGCATTCCTGAGCTTTTTCAATAGACTCAAAATGTTCTTCAGTTCGATACGGACATTTTTCATTTTGAGCATGACATTCATTAATCTTTCCTTCAAATGTAATATGATATTTTTTACTCATTATGAGATTTCTCCTTTCTTTTTATATGTTATATATCAAGAAAAAGACTCACATAGGAGTCTCTTTACTTGTTTAATAATTTATAGAAAGTTGGAAATTCAGCTTTATATTTATTATAAGGTTGTTGAATTCCTTGAACAGCTTTAGCAACAACATCAACATGAATATAATCAATATCCTTTAAGTTGTCTTCATTCCATATTTTATCAAGGAAATAAACTAACGTTTCTTGATTTACCAACTTGTAATTTTTCCAACCTTGTTTCCACCATAAATTATCTCTAATAATGAATGAGTTAGGATTAGCTATACATACATAAGCATGAATATTTACATCAATACCAGTATAAAACTTCTTCCAAAGATACTTAGACTGAGCGATATGAGGTCTATTTCCACTAAACTCATTTTTGCTTCTTAAAACTTGTCCTTCTTCTCCGATTGAATAACCTGCTTTTTCTTTCCAATTCTTACTGTCAATAATAATTAAATTATCACCAATAATTAGTAAATGGTCGGTGTCACCAAGTGTATTTACAGAACCTTCTTCTTCGTCTAGTCCGCCTTCATCAGATTCTTCACCAAGAGGTAAATGAATAGAATCAATAAGAATCACAGAAGGTTTGTCTTTTATCCACTTTCTTAATACAACAGATGTTGACTCTTCACCTTTTGCACCTAATTCAACTAATTTTTTATTAATTCCCATTTCTTTATATTTTGGGTCGATAAGCTGATTATATAAACCACTTCCAGGTGAACCAAAATATCTTCTATTTTTATCTTTCAAAAACTTTGTAATTGCATTTAAATACTTCTTAGATAAATCAGGAAAAGTGTTTGTTGTTATATATTTAATTTCTTGTTGTTGATTTTCTTCGGTTGTTTCTGAAGTAACATCATCTTTATTTTCTTCTTGTTGATGTTGTTCTATTTTCTTTGACTTGAATGGCATTCTTTTCCTCCTCAATAATTGGTTTAAATTCTCTCACTAACCTACAATACTCATCTCCACACAATTCCATAAAATTACAAATATCTTCTTCCGTGTAACATTTCTTGTTTGCATCATCACTTTTTGATAATTGATAAGAAGCTATACATGCATGCATTAATTCATGCTTAAATACATTAGACATTCGTCTAGGAAAGTCTTTATTAATTAAAATAGTGGATGTTGTTGCTATTGTTAATCCAAGAAGAAACTCACCATCGGTAAATGGTTCAAACTTTGTTTCCCATTCTCTGTTCATTTCTTCCTGTGTTACAAATTTCAATTCCCACTCTTGTGAACCAATGTAAAAAATCATGATTTTTAATATCTCTTTCTACTTATTTCTTTGGCGATTACAATAACTTTGTCATCACCACCTCCATGAATACATGTCTGTAATGTAATGAATTTGTCTCCATACTTAATTTCATTTAAACCTATTATAGAATTATTTTCTTTTGCAAAATTAATCCACCTATTAAACTCATCTTCTGTATCAAAATTTCTAATCTGATGATTAAAAATCTCTGAGTTATTATTTTTTATAATATAACTTATTTGATAGCGTCTAACCTCATCTTGAGTATAAAAATTAAAGTATGAATTCTTTCTGTATTCCTCATTATCTCCTAAAAGTGTATTTAGGTTAGAGAATTTCTGTGTTCCTGCATAAATACCTGCATGTCCATACATAATCATGTTTGTGTCTTCTAAGGTGTTTCTATAATCCATGAAGACCGTTCCAAAATCATTGTAATTATGATTAATGTCATAATATAAATAATATGAATTATCTGTTGTTTGAACGATTGGTTCGGCAATTAATTCAGTATCAAATTTTAAGTAACCAACAACATCTTGATTGATTTCTTTCATCTTAATAATATCTTCACCTGTAATGTCTTTATGAGAATCTTTAGGTGTTGCGATTTCATTAATTTCCTTTAATGCTTCATGCTCATCTCGATTTGTTTTATATATCTTATACAATTCAAAAGTTGAGTAACCAAGAATAACTAAAAGTATTAAAGTAATAAGTTTTCTAATAATTCTCATTGGTTCACATCCTTTCCATTAATCTTAATTAATTCGTAAGTAACAATACTTCTTTCTGTAACTGGTCCGTGACATGTTAATAGTGTTAAATATTTATGTCCGTCTTTGATTTCTCCATTTTTGATTAATTTAATTGTTGGAACAGATTGTACCTGTTTTAATCCTTCGATTGTAAAAAGTTTCTCTGGAAAGAAATATTTTTCATTATCAACAACTCTCATATCTACCAACTTATATTCATATAAACCTTTATTAGTATATAATTTGGCTGTTTCCATATTATCATCTTGCATATTATCTTCATGAGAAACTAAATATCCAAATCTTGTATTATCTAACATTGAATGTCCATATAAAGATAAAACATCATCTTCATAAGTTTTATTTAAATGATACATCTTAATTGTTCCTGCAATGTTGTAATTTCCATGTATATCTGTTCGTAAATATTCATCTGGTTGTGTTGCATGAACAACTGGTTCTGTTATCATATTGTTACCAACAACTAAATAAGCGCTAAACTTATCTGTGTTATATTCTTCATTAATTTTCTTTATTGTGTTGATTCCATCATTAACATAATCTCGTTCTGTTCTCGTAACATTAGAATCTTCTACGACATTATTTACAACTTCTTTTACCTTATTAACTTCTTGCACATTTTTCCAACTTATATACGTCTTATATATAATAAAACTTGTTGAACAAATGAATACAATACCTAATATTACAATTAAAATTTTTCTTAATTTATTTTTCATTGGTTCTCCTCATCATTATACAACTAAGAAGATTGATGCAACACCAACCTTCTTATATATGTATTATATCAATTTTAGTGCTACCAACAACAACACAAGTACCAGCGTCAGTAAATATGTCATTCTAATTAATGTTTTGTTTAATGAACTAACATAAACTTTTTCACCATTAAAAGCATTACTTAAACTCTCTTGTCTCGGCGATTGAAAGAATATGATTCCAATCAATAAAATACTAACAATACACGTTAAAATAATTAAAATATGTCTAATCATTAAAATAACTCCTTTCGACACTGCGTTTACATTAAGTAAACATTTTCTTGGGAACGTTCAGGTTACTCTCGTGGTTCTAACACCACTACCATCCCTAAACTAATTTACCACGGTTGTGCCATTCCGAAGTGTAAATTTCTAAACGCCTGCACTCAAGGCTTGAATTAAAATATTTCTAGCAGCATTCGCATCTCTATCATGATGTGTTCCACAATCAGGACAAGTCCACTCCCTTACGGAGAGTGAGTTTACAATGTCTTTATGATAAGTTCCACATTCAGAGCAGATTTTACTACTTGCATAAAATCTGTCTACCTGCTTAAACTCTTTTCCATACCATAAGCATTTATACTGAATGAAACTTAAGAGTTGTGACCATCTTACATCTGAAATTGAGTAAGCAAGTTTATGATTCTTCAGTAAACCACTTACATTCAAATCTTCCATTGCAATAAAGTCATACTCTTCTACCAACTTTCGACTCAATTTATGATTAAAGTCTTTTGCACAGTTAGCGACATGTTCATGAAGTTTCGCTACCTTACGCTTTTGTTTTTGATAATTCCTACACTCGTCAAGATTTGCGTTTGCTCTCTCCAATTTGGTTCTCATCTTCGAGAGTTTATGCTGTTCCTCAGCAAGTTTATTTTTATTTGCATACGCAAATTTTGGTCTTTTGTATCGAGTTCCATCACTACCAATGAGTAGGTCTTTTAGCCCTAAGTCGAAGCCAGCTTGTTTTCTTGTTTTCGGTAGAGGTTGTACCTCTGTTTCAATGCAGATAGAGGCGTAGTATTTTCCTGTATTCGTTCTTTCCACTGTAATATTAAAAATTTTATATACATCTGGCATATCAAAACGTTTGGTTCTTACTCTTCCAAGTTTCGGTAGTTTGATGTGCTTATTGTCTATAATATATACATATCTTTTATCACAAGTAGTTCTATAAGACTGTTTCAAGTTATGTTTAGATTTAAATCTAGGAAAACTAAAATGATTTTTATTTTTAAAGAAATTGTTTAATGCATAATCTAAGTCTCTAACCGACTGTTGGAGTGCAGTAGCACTAACATCCTTTAAAAAATCATACTCTTCTTTTAATGGAACAAGATTTGCTGAACGTTCTTTTCCTGAAGGAAAGTGTTGTGTTAACTCGTATAATTGCTTACAATTTTCCAAAGTTTTGTTATACACAAAGCGACAACAACCAAAAGTTTTATTGAAAAAGACTTCTTGTTCTTCTGTTGGGTAAAGCCTTACCCTGATACCCTTGTAAATTATAGTCATATAATTATCCTTTTAATTTTTAAATTATATCACAAAATGATACTACTCATAAACCAATAATTATTTCCAAATTATTTTATAGTTTGTCTTCTGTGTTAATCCATTAATTTGATAAATCACCTCTTGTAATACACCAACGAGAATTAATACAGATAAACCATTAATAGATGAACCCAATTGAATTGGTGTAAATACATTTACTGCTAATGACAATCCTGCAATTAGCGCAAGTACTGGAGCACCAAGTAAATTAATTTTAAATAATTTCTTTTTAATTACTTTAGAAGACTTAGTAGGACGTACTCCGACTAAATACATAGAACCTTTTGTTAAATCTTCTTGAAGCGTATCTCCATTTACTTCTACTGAATTATAAATAAATGTCATCAATAATATTACAAGAATATACACAACAAAACCTTTTTTAGTTGTGTAAGATGTCCATGTCCAGTTTAAATTTTTAAAATCACTAATAATTTTTAAGACTGACATAATCATACTTGCAAAAATTACAGGCATTACAGAACTCGCTAACAATTTGATAGGGAAATAATGAGCTTCTATATAATGAGAATTGTTTTCACTATGAATTGGTAGTTTAAATACCTTTTTATTAGCAATAACACATAAAACAATTACTAACAACAGTACACTAATTACAACCGCAAATTGCTTCCAATATAATGTAACATTATTAATTGAAGAATAATATCTATAAGCATTTATAAAATTCATAACAATACTAGGAATATTACCTAAAATACCTACAGCAATAATTACTGATTGACCTTGTCCAATACCTTTTTCATTAATTCTACTACATAAATAAGAAACAACTAATGTACCAACGACAGTTAACATAATTAAATAAACAGTTTGATAAATATTATTTGTTGTAATGTTGAGTCCTAATTGAGACTGAATTGTCTTACTGACAATGATTCCATAGGATTGTAGTACAGCCAAGAATAGAGCAATAATTTGAGTTCTTCTATAAATAATAGATTGACCTTCTTTACCTTGTTTAGATAAGCGCTCCCATGACGGAAAACCTATTGTCCATAACTGTGTTACAATGCTTGCACTAATGAACGGACTACAACCTAATGCAAATAAACCAAATCTGCTGAGTGCACCACCTGATACTAAATTTAATAACGAACCAAACTCTGATTGCGATTGTGTATGTTCAACATAAGGTAAAGGAATAAATGTACCAATTTCAAATAATAGAATAATAAATAACGTAAACAATATTCTATTTCTGACTCTCTTTGTTTTTAACCACTTCATCTTTTATTGTACCTCTGCAACCTCTCTAATCATATTTCCAATCTCATCTAAGAAATTATCATACAATATTTGTGCCTCTTCTTGATAAATCAAAATAGGATTATTTCCTGACTTTGCACGCCAACCAATACCATTCTTTAAAGACTCTAACTTATCTAAATGTTCTACCCAACATCTATCCATAGATTGTAACAATAATTGTTTACGAACGTTAAACTTAACTAATTCAGGAACATCTTTTTCAATAAATTTAATTCCTAACTTTTCAAAACACTTATTTAACTCTTCTAATGTTTCAATACCTAAAACATTATCTCGTGATTGATAAAATTTATTTCTCTGTTCTCTAATAACATCATCATATTTTAAAGCATTTTGTCTTGATACTGAAGCTTGTCCAGATAACTCTGTTTGAAGTTCCTTAATTAATCTTAATGTTGTTTTAGATGTAATATTTTGTTTTGAAACAATTCTCTTTAAAACATCTGTTAGTGAACTTCTTGCGAAAATACTATCTTCTGCACTAATAATTGCATAAGTAATACCTTTATCGCCTTGTCTACCACTTCTGCCTCTTAACTGTCTATCAATTCTTCCATTTTCATTTAATTCTGTTTGAATAACAACTAAAGGATGGTCTTTATCTTCAAGAATAACATCGGTCCCACGACCAGCCATATTAGTAGCGATTGTGATGTTTCCTAACTTACCTGCTTGTGCTACGATTTCTGCTTCTTGTGCATCTTGTTTTGCATTTAATACAACGTGTTGAATATGATTACGATTTAAAATATCACTGACAACTTCACTATCATGTACAGATGTTGTGCCAACTAGAATAGGATATTGTTTATCGTTATATTCTTTAATTAACGCTAATACCCTATTCCATTTTTCTTCTTTTGTTTTATACAACTCTGGAGCATTGTCAACTCTAATTACAGGTTTATTTGTTTCAACTGGTACAACTTTTAAGCCATATACTTCCATAAACTCGTCTGACTCTTCGATTGCTGTTCCTGTCATGCCTGCTAGTTTTTGATACATTCTAAAGAAATTTTGTAGTGTAATAGAAGCAATTGTAATTGTCTCACTATGAATATCAACCATATCATGATGCTTTGCTTCTAATGCTTGATGTAAACCTTGATTGAAACGTCTATCTGGCATAATACGACCTGTACTTTGGTCAATAATAACTAGTTGTAGACCTTGCCCATAATCTTTTATTGCATAGTCCACATCTAACTTAAACACATAATTCGCAATTAACGACTGGTGAACTAAGTGTTCTAAATAAATATTATCTTTATCATATAATCTTTCAATATTTAAAGATTCTTCAAGTTTTGAAATACCCTTATCTGTTAACAATACACTTCTTGTTTTTGTATCAACAACAAAGTCTTCACTTTGTTTTAGTTTCTTTACTGCACTATCCACTCTTAAAATATTAAACTCATCTTTATCTGACTGACCACCGATAATACAAGGTGTTCTGCCATTATCAATTAAGACGCTGTCAACTTCATCAATATTAGCAAAATAGAAAGGCTTCTTGATAACCTTTTCTTCTTTAGATGAAACCATTTGGTCTCTTAACCAATCAAATACAAATGTGCTCTCAATTCCATATACAATATCATTTTCAGAATAAATTTGACTCTTAATAAATTGTGATGACTGTTGACGATTAAATGCTGATTTTAAACCAAAAAATCTATATACTGGAGATAGATACGATTCATCTCGCTCTGCAAGATATTCGTTTACTGTTATGGCACAAACTTGTCCATAACATGCATGATAAATAATTGGGTATAATGAAGTTAAAGTTTTTCCTTCACCTGTCTTCATTTCAGCAATATTCCCATCTGCTAACACTAATCCACCTTTTATTTGCACATCATACGGTGACATCTTTAATGTTCTCTCAATAGCAATTGTAATTAATGCGAAAATTACAACCTTATCTTTATTTTCTTTTTCTCTTTCTTGATTAAAAATAGATAATAATTCACTGTCATTAAGTTTTTTATAATCTTCTACTTTATCTCTAATTTTACGAACTGCAATGTCAATATCTCTATTATACACACGATTCATTAAATTTAATAATTCTGTCTTTAAACTCATGAATATTAAACTCCTTATTCTTATAATGTTATTATACAACAAGAGAGAAGAATTATTCTCCTCTCCTAAATTTATTTATCCAATCTAATGCTTGTTCTTGATTGAACCAAACCATATAATTGAGATTATTCTTTAATGCAGTATTTAATTTGATTAAATCTCTTCGTGTCCACGTCTCGACAGCATTCTTGTAAAAATCCGAGTGTTCTGAGAGCTGTTTCCACTTCTCTAAGGTATTTCTATTCTCTTCATTATTTTCATCATAGAAGCACCCCCCGTGCGTCCAAATGCCGTTGTATTCAATGTACAAATCTAAAGATGGAACATAATAGTCACAAGCGAAAGGATAAACTTTAGATTTGTATTGAGTTTTTAAATCTGGAAATATCTCTTTTAATTTAATCTCTAATTCTTTTTCTATTTTAGAAGAATTAAGTGTTCCATTTTCTTTCATTGTTTTAAATCCCTTATCTTTTGGAAATTCTATACTTAAATTTAAAGGATTATTTTCTTTGTTTAGTTTCCATGGGTGTTCCATGCCATACTTTTCTAAATTACTTTGTTTTGTTTTCTCTACACATTCTTGTGTTTTTGAATATATATCTCCATATTTATGAATCATTGTTGCTTTTGCTTTTTCTTTATTATTGTTAGACTGAAAAGTATATTCCACGCCATATTTTTCTATACACGTCTGTTTATTCTTTTCTTTAACAATATCACTTTGAGATGGATGACTAACACCATATTTTACTAATGATGTTTGTTTTCCTTTTTCCCTAAATTCTTCAACTTGTAAGATATGTCTTTTTCCATATTTCTTAAGATTTGTTTCTTGAGTTTTCTTTTGTATAAGCTCTAAATGCTCTCCATATAACTTTCTTTGTGTTAATAGTTGTTTTTCTCTAACCTCATTATTTCTTAGTGTGCATTTAGTACAACAAAATTTACTATATCCATATTTAATTCCTCTAAAGCTTGTTTGATTTCCACATTCCAAACATTTTCCTTCATTTTCTTCTTTTAGATATTTATCATAATAATCTTTTGAATTTAAATCATGTTTTGTTCTAACATGATAGGCCAAACCTCTCATTGTTGAACAGTCTTTATTGCATATTTTACACTGAATCATTGATTCAAAAAAGAAGACTTTTGTTAGTCTTCTTCTCCTTCTAATTCAACTACATCATTCTTATTTCTAACAGCAAGTTCATTCTGCTTAGCCATTAAAATTTCTACAACACGATTAGATAAAATATTAAACAGGTTTTCATCTTCAGCGATAGCATCTTTTGTCTTCTGTTCATAAGTTGCAATCTTAACACAACCATCTTCGATTGGATAATTAGACAACTGACTCTTTTCAGTATCACTTAATTCTTCGAATGGAATACTAATATAGAACTTCTGACCGACTTTCTTAATTAATTTATATTTAACACCAAGAACATAAATTTCTCCAACCTTATCGATTCCACTATCGAATGATAACACAGTTTCACCAACACCAAATGGTGCAGCTGTCTTATTCTTCTTAATTTCCATCTTAACTTCTGTTCCAATTGCTTCATCATCAGCACCCTTAATAATCTTAGTACGATTAATACGAACACGTTGAGAAGCATAAAATTCAAGTGAGCGGCCCCCACTAGTTGTTTCAGTTGGACCAAATACTACTCCTGTCTTATCTCTCACCTGGTTAATGAAAATACATGTACAGTTATGCTCTTCACATGCTGGTGTGAGTTTCTTAAGTCCCTTAGACATAGACTGAGCAATAATACCCATTTGTTCTTTTGTAATTTCCTTATCATCATCTGAATATGCTGTTGCTGCCATAGCACTTACAGAGTCAATTACGATTAAGTCAACATCATCTGAACTTGCTAAATCAACAGCCAAACTAAATACTTCTTCTGCAATATAAGGTTTAGAATAAATCAGATTATTTACATCAACACCAATACGTCTTGCATAATTCTTAGCAAATGCGTGTTCTACGTCAATGAATGCACAAGTTAAACCATTCTTTTGTGCTTCTGCAATAGTTGATAATGCCATACTTGTTTTTCCTGATGACGCTGTACCATAAAATTCTACAATTCTTCCAACAGCTACACCACCACCAAGTAATGAGTTCAACACCATTGAACCTGTACTTAAGTATCTAATGTCCATATCAAAGTCTTCCATTAAACCGACTTTGAGTCCGTACTTACTATTTAACTTTTCTTGAATGTTAACTAGTGCTGTTGATAGTTTTCCTCTGTTTGATTCTGTAACTTCTACATTCTTTTTTCTAGCCATTTACTTATTCTCCTCTTTAGCTTTTTATCTATATATATTATACAACTTTATACATTTTTATTTGAACCAAATATTGTATCACATTTGATTCATTTTACAGGTCGAATTCTGTTGACGTAATCTTAATTTTATAGTTATTACCAGCAATATTAGTGTAATAATTTAATCCATACAAACGATTATTTTTATCATCACCTGTATATAATGTTGTGAAGATTTTTCTCGATTCAGTATCTTTCATAAATCTGTCATAATTAATTGTTGTAAATACTTCATGCTTAGTCAACTCAGGAAACTCTCCAGGATAAACTACAACCTCTTCTTTATGAATTTCTTTTGCGTATTCTTTATAATCAATGTTTGTATAATTATCTAAATCAACATGCTTATATGGTGTATCATTATAATCGATTGCACTCCAACTGGATGTTGCATTTAAATTTAATTTATCAAACATATTCATATACACATGGGCATCAATCATCTTAAATGAAAGATTATCAATGTAACCAACACTTCCTTGTTTGTCTAATAACCAATATACAAATGCTTGCAATGTAATATTGTCCATAGGGAAACCATAAAGTAAATCAATAGAACGAGCTGTTGACTCAATATCGATCGCATAACCTTCTTTTACTTTAAGTGTAATCATATTATTACATACAGTATCTGACATACATAAATAATTATCTTTACTAGCAATATTAAATGTGTAAGTCTTACCAGGAATCAAAATTGTATTCTTTAAATCATTATTCTTAGAAATTTGATAACCATAATTAGAATTAACAAGTCCATTTTCATCTACCATTTTATACCAAATAGGTCCATATTTACCGATAAATTCGACAGTTCTAGATTTTGCCATATACCACGCTGCTTCTGCCAATACATAAGATAAATAGGTCTTTAATCCTAATCTTGTTGTTGGATATACAAGCTTACCTTGTAATTCTTTTCCTAATTTTATACTGAAGTGTGTAAAACCTAAACTATGTGTAGAACATTTAGGAAAACCATTTAAAACAGCATCTCGCACCATTTCTGAATAGTCTGTATATTTCTTTATTAACTCCATAACTTATGCACCTGTGCTTCCGAAACCATTGTCTCCACGTTTATCTAACTCATCTAACGTAAATGTTGGTGTTACAATAGGCACAATAACCATTTGAGCGATTCTATCACCCTTCTTAATTCGATATGGAACATTTGTTGAATTACATAGTACAGCATGAACTTCTCCAGTATATGAACTATCAACAGGAGGTAAGTGTGCTCCAATTCCCTTACTACTCATTCCTGAACGAGGCATAAAAATTGCCATAAAACCTGCAGGAAGTTCAATTCCAAAACCTAAACCAATTGACTTTGTTTCATGTTCAAATAAAGTAATGTCTTCTAGTGCGTAAACATCTGCACCAGCGTCATTAGCATGTGCTCTTCTAGGCATGTTTTCTAATCCATAATTTAATAATTTAATTTGCATAATATCTTAATCTCCTATTCTCACTTTATGTGTATATTTTATTTCGTGTTTGTTACAAAAATTGTTGAATTCATTAACATGGAATCTGTCTGAAAATAATTTCACAATATTATCTAAAGAACCAACTTTCTTCTTAAATTTTTGATAATTCTTTTTATCAAGATGACATGTAAGTTTATAAGTTTGATAGTTAAACACTGGAACATTTTCGTCAACAAAACCTATATCAAATGTTCCATCTTCTTTTTCTTCATAGAATAAATTACCAATTCTCATTGAAAGTACCTATCCAATACTTCTACTGTTTCTTTTTCTGTATCAATGACTAAATCATATTTATCGTACTTTAAGCACTCTAACTCACTTGGGTGGTTTAATGTCTCTTCTGATGGAATAAAACCATCTCTCTTCATAATTCGTCTCATTTGTTCTTCCTTAGAAACCTTTAAGAACACATTGAAACCGCCTAATTTCTTTAATTCATCAAATTCTAAAATAAATCTCGGGTCTGTAATAATAAAATATTCTTCAGACATCTTCTTAATTTCTTTTAGCGCAATATCTAACCAATATCTTTGATTGTATTTTCTTCTTACATCTGTACTCCAATACTGAAGTATCTTTCTAATTTCTGGTGTTCTATTAAAAGCTGTTAATGATGGGTCTTTTCCTACTAATTCAAAACACATGTCATACATCTTATCAAAGTCTTCTTTATTAAAATATTCTAACTTTAATAATTCATTACATATATATGATTTTGTTTTTCCATTTTTAATTTGATTTAAAATAAAATCCACTTCTCTCTTAGGAGGTGTACCGAGCCCATATTTACTCCACTTAATTCCTTTTTTGGTTAGAATACTTCCGTAATAATTAGAATAAGTGTCTTTCCCTGATGCCATTGGACCATTAAAGGCAATAATCTTAGATAACATTATCTATATTTCCTTTCTCTTTCACATATATATTATACAACTTTAAAAGTGTTGCTAGAAGCGTTCTCGCCATCAATTTTTCTAAAAGTGATAGATTATACAGCTTCTTCATTTTTCACCTTTTTAAGGCTGCAAAAGTGGTACAGTAGCACTATCGAAAACGTTCTCGTCTTTTCTTAAAATCTTAAAAAAGATACTCTTTCGAGTACCTTTAAGAAACATCTTTAATTTGAACTGAACAAGTGACAGGACAATATCTAAAATCTGTTATTTTAATTGTTCCGCCTTTTTGTAAGTCAGAGAATTCTTGAACAGATAATCTCTTTCTGAAATTACCAATTATCATATCATATTCTCTACTGCCATTACTTGTTTCTCCTAACCATACACCAACTCCAGATGATGTTGATTTACGATTACCTTTTACTTGAATTACATCATTTAAAGTAAACTCAGTTTTAGGCTTTCCATCTTTAAATACTCTTCCATAATCAACTTTACTGTTTAAGAAATAATCAACCTCTTTAGCAGTTACGTTTTTACTGTTTTTATTAGCGTGAATTCTCAAGTCACCAATATACTTTCCTGATTCTATCAATCTCTTAGCTGAAGAAGAATTCATGCTACATGAAATAATGTCAGGTTTACCATCCTTATCAATAAATACAATATTTTTACTTCCTGGCATTCGTACTGTTCTACGGTCATAATCAGATATTAAATCTGTTACACCATTATAATTTTCAACTCGATAATCGTGATAACCTTGTGCAAGAACATCGTAATCATCCGATAAAATTTCTCCAGATTCAATATCACTTACAACACCGTTACCATCATAATATATTTCTTTGGTACTTCCTTGCGCAGCTTTACTAGAATTACATAAAGTCTTTACTTCATAAGATGACACAGAGCTCTTTTCTTTGTTTTTGTTTTTTCTAATTTTAATTACATCTGCACTAAAATTATCATCAGGCCATATATACAGATTATTCTTGTCTTCCATAATAAGTTTACAATCTTTAGCCTGTAAATATTTATCATCTGATACTTTAATCCCAGTTGCTTCAATATAAGACTGTAGATGTTGTTCTATCTCAGGAGATACTCTATTATCTTTCATAACAAATAGTTTTCTTGAATTAATTAGTTCTTCTTGAGTTCCAATAGGTTCATCATTTAATTCATCATTAGCTAATGTCATGATTGTATAGAATTCTCCAGCCTTACTTACCTGAGTACCTTCTAATTCAATTCCAATATATTTTAAAAATCCTTTTTCTGTTAATCTATCTTGATAGTTTGATTCTACATTATAATTCTTTAATAAATATCTACCAGACATTGTCCTTGTAATTCGTTTTTCAAAATATTCTTCAGCTGTATATTTTGCTACTCCATAATTATCAACAATTCGATTTTCTTCTTCTGGAGATAAATTATCTTCAATATGTAATTCTGTTCCGTATGGACAAGACTCTCTTGTCTTCGCTGTACATTTTGTGAATTTTGTTCCATTAAAATGTTTTGACATTATTATGTTTCCTTTCTATATTTAACACATTCACTTCTGTATTTTTCAATAATGTCTTTTATATCTTTATAAAAAAGAATTTTGACATTATTTCTTATTAAACAGTCGTGCTTTTCATTGTATATATCATTTTCTTCTTCATTATAAGGATTAACAAATGTGTCATTTTCTTTATCATAGAACTGCTCACCTTTTATTTCGTAATAATTATTTCTTATTTTAAAATCAGGATAATATCTTCTTATTTTACCTCTTGCTTCATATTCAAAATACATGTCTGGTTGATACTCGAAATCAATATCATTTTCTTTTAGATACATATACATAGACAATTCCCAAGATGAGTCAAAATTTCTATTATCATAAAAATATTTCTTTTGTGCTTTTAATCTAACATCATGATTTGCCCATGATGCTTCAACTCCATATCTCTCCAAATTTGTCTTTCTCATCTTTTCAATGTTGTTGTAATTACTATCTCCATATCGCTCTTCTTTTGTTTTCTTGATTTTTTCTTTTACTTCTTCGATTTGAAAAGCGTTTATTACATTTGTACTATATTTCTTGTTCAAATTATCTAATGCTTTTGGAGATGTTAAAGGTGTATCATATCCAGTTCTCTCTTTATATTCTCTAAAGAAATTGTCACAAAAATCCTTATTCTTCATGTGATGAGTTGTTCCATATTTTTCTAGACTCTTCTGTTGACGACTTTTTAGTAGTTTATTTCTAGTCTCTTCATCTTCCCACATCTTTTTCTGAGTCTTAGCCATCTTTTCATAGTTGCTATAGTTTTCATCACCATACTTTTCGAGTTTTGTTTTCTTTGTCTTTTTCACAACTTCATCCCAATTAACATGAGACAACGATTGCCTCTTTTGACAATCTTTACACAATAATTCATTTCTCTTCTTAAAACTGTCTCGAGCTAAAACTCCTGTTTTTCCGCATTTTACACAAGTAAATCTAAACTTTTGATTCTGTTTAAATGTTTTAATGAAATCTTTATTTAATTCTTTTAATTCTATTTCCATATTTTAATTATACAACTAAAAAGAGTAGGCTCTTAACCTACTCTCTATTTTATAAGTGGAATACTCTATCGTGAATATCTCCAAGACGTCCTTGATTTACACCATTAGAAATTCTTCCTAAATATCCACAAATTCTACGCACTATATTTAATTTATTAACATCTGTTTCACCACAGTTTGGACAACGCCAGATATAATTACCATTTTCATCTTTAATCATTTCCATCTCACCGTGATAACCACAAGTTGAACATACATCTACTCTTGTGTTGCACTCCGCATACACATTGTTGTCGTAAATGAACTTAATAACTTCTAACAATGCAGGTATATTCTTTTCCATATTTGGAATTTCAATATATGAAATGGAACCACCAGATGACAACTCTTGGAATTCTGACTCTTTAGCAAGTTTACTAAACGCATCAATCTCTTCACGTACATTAACATGATAACTGTTCGTAATGTAATCATGCTCGTTTACTTCTGGAACAACATCAAAATCTCTTTGAAGTGCCCTTGCAAACTTGTATGTTCCAGATTCCATCGGTGTACCGTAAACAGAGAATCCTAAATTTGTCTCTTTCTTCCACTTCTCACAATAGGCATTTAACTTATTCATGATTTGAAGTGCTAACTCTCTACCATCATCAGTTGTGTGTGATTGATGAATTAATGCCTGAACTGTTTCATATAAACCAGCATAACCTAGAGAAATTGTTGCGTATCCATCATACATAATCTTGTCTAATGTATCATTAGGATTTAATCTTGCGTATACACCATGTTGCCATAAAATTGGTGCAACACTTGCTTTTGTCTTGTCTAATCTCTTAACAAATGTCATGTGAGCTTTGAAACATAAATCTGCATATTTATCAAGAAGACTCCAGAATTTATTCATGTCTTCATTAGCTTCTAATGCAACATAAGCTAAGTTAAGTGTTACTACACCCACATTGAAGCGTCCGTACGCGTGGAATTCTCTGTTACCATCGTACCATGGAGACAAAAATGAGCGGCATCCCATGCTTGGAAAGCAATGTCCTTCTTTATTTTTAAACATTTCTTTTTCAGAAATATAATCTGGTACCATTCGCTTTGATGTACATTCTGCAGCTAATTTTGTTAAGTACCAATAAGGCTTCGTTTCGTCACAATTAGAAGAGTCTATTGCATAAATTAACTTA
>QWCI01000011.1_pt1 | contig 79002 bp, 59 predicted proteins | sample 1972541 | NCBI WGS metagenome assembly QWCI01 (sample SAMN09866712, study PRJNA288562) | Human oral metagenome isolate term3_saliva, whole genome shotgun sequencing... | isolation source: mouth | host: Homo sapiens | place: USA: California | reverse complement strand
CCTCGTTCATTACACAAAAGATGAAGTTTGAATCCATAGTACCATCCCATAGTACTTTTTCCTTTTTGAGCGTACCCTTTGAATACGCGATTACGGGATTGTCTCTTATTTTCGCACACAGGAATACGTGTAGAATCGATAAAGGGTATTCCTGTACACTCGCCCATTAATCCCAGTTTGAGAAAGAGCAATAAGGGTATTGCAACACGAGGAATACGTTCAACAAAGCGTGTATAAGAGAGCAGATCGGGAAACTCTTTTTTAGTTCTCGGCAAACATAAAAGAGATAGAAATGTTTGAAATTCCGAAATGTATTGCTGTGGAACAAAATAAGAATTGTGATCATTTCTGCATCACTCATTCTCCCTCCTCTCTTGCGATGTTTTGGACTATTGGCAGAGGGATTTGAGAGAGAAAGAGAGATTTTGTTCAATTCTGAATTATATTCTTTGCAGAAATCATCTGCAATACAATAGATTTCCGTAACTTTACTGACAAGCTTCATGAGGATTGTTATTTTGTTATATGATTGATAATCAACAGTAAATATACAAAAAACAATCCTCTTTTTCGGCTTCTATTGAAACTTTTTTGAGGAAAAAGAAGAACTGCTTATCCCGAATTGGGGTTACTTGATTACGGGCAATAAATAATTATCCCACTTTGTCATATTGCTTTTTTAATGTAATTTCGCGCAACCACTTTTGACTTCTATGAGTAACAAGAAATTTCAGAAAACGACATCAGAAGAGAGAGCTCTTCTTGAGCGTCCCAGACCGCTTCCTCGCGAATGGCAGGAAGATATTCGGCAAGCCGTTGAAGTAATGAACCGTGGCGGTATTATTCTCTATCCCACTGATACCATTTGGGGATTGGGTTGCGATGCCACTAATGAGGAAGCTGTCAAAAAGATCTATGAAATCAAACACAGAGTTGATTCCAAAGCACTCATTACTCTTGTCGACTCCGAAGCAAAAGTACAGTTCTACGTTCGTGAGGTGCCCAATGTGGCTTGGGACGTTATAGAACTCAGCACAAAACCCACAACGATTATTTACGATGGAGCGCGCAATCTTGCAGCTAATTTGTTAGCCGAAGACGGTAGCGTAGGCATTCGCATTACAAAAGAGCCTTTTAGTAAGCAGCTATGTTTTCGCATGAAGCGAGCAATTGTTTCCACCTCTGCTAATATCAGCGGAGAACCCTCTCCCCATAAATTTCGTGACATTTCTGATGAAATTTTAGACGCAGTTGATTACGTATGCACCAGCCGCCGTAGCGAGAAAAGTAATCCGCCAGCCTCAAGTATTATCAAATTAGGAGCAGGCGGTCTGGTGAAAGTCATTCGCAGATAACCTCATTTGAGTTGCCATTTATGGAAATTATCCTCAAAAGCTTTAACATCTGGAGAGAGAAGCACCTCAGTGCACGCCAATTTCTGCTCTTGCTAGCATTCCTTGCTGGCATAGGCGCAGCTCTAGCTGCACAGTTCCTCAAGTGGCTTATCAGTGAAATAGAATTTCTACTCACCTATCAATTCGACACTACTCGAGCGCAGTGGCTCTATCTTGTCTATCCGATTATTGGCATCCTGCTAACGGCACTCTTTATTAAGTATGTCGTCAAAGACAACATTGGGCACGGTATCACGAAGATTCTTTATGCCATCAGTCGGCAGCGCGGACACATTAGGCAGCACAACTGTTGGTCGAGTGTCATTGCTTCAAGTATAACAATTGGCTTTGGTGGCTCTGTTGGAGCTGAGTCACCTGTCGTGCTGACGGGCGCAGCAATAGGCTCCACCTTGGGAAACACATTCAAATTGGACCATCGTACCTTAATGATACTGGTGGGGTGTGGTGCATCGGCTGCCATTGCTGGCATCTTTAAGGCACCTATTGCTGGCGTAGTTTTCACATTGGAAGTTTTGATGTTGGATATGACGATGTCTTCTATCGTTCCGCTTCTGATTTCTGCCTTAACTGCAACTTGCGTCACCTATTTTCTAACAGGTACGGAAGCAATGTTCAATTTCCACCTCAATGCTCCCTTTGTGGTAGAGCGTATTCCTACCTCTATATTGCTCGGCATCGTTTGCGGCTTACTATCACTCTACTTCACTAGAGCTATGAGTTCCTTTGAACAAGTGTTTGGACGCATCAATAATCTATACTATAAGGTAGCACTTGGAGGTATAACCCTAGCTATCCTCATTTATTTCTTTCCTTTGCTTTATGGTGAAGGCTATGAAACAATTAGCCATATCATCAATGCCAAGAGTCTAACAGACTTGGATAGACTGATGAACAACTCTCTCTTTTATGGACATCCAGAGCTATTATTACTTTATCTATCACTCACTATCATCGTAAAAGTGTTTGCTACCACGGCTACAAATGGTGGCGGTGGTTGTGGCGGTACTTTTGCCCCTAGTCTCTTCTTGGGGTGCTTAATGGGCTTTGTATTCTCCTGCGGTTGGAACGAGTTTCATCCATTTGACATATATCTACCATTCCAAAACTATGCACTTTTAGGTATGGCAGGTTTGATGAGTGGAGTGTTCCATGCACCATTGTTAGGCGTATTCCTCATTGCAGAGCTGACAGGGGGATATGATATGTTTGTTCCACTACTTATTGTAAGTGCTGTATCCTTCATCACTATCAATATTTTTGAGAGGCATAGTATATACGCCATTCGTCTTGCTCGTCGAGGCGATTTGCTCACGCACCATATAGACCAAAGTATCTTAACATTGATGTCTCTAGAATCTGTTATAGAGAAAGAACGCCCCACGTTCTCTCCCGACACCCGATTGGGGCAAATAGTACAAACCATCTCAACCACAGGAGGAGAAGATTTTGCTGTAACAGACCGAAAAGGTACACTATTGGGAATCATCAACTTGCGCAAAATCCGTAAATTTATTTTCCGTAGCGAGCTCTATCGGCTCTACACTGCAGAACAGCTCATGCAACAACCTGCTGCCGTTCTAAATGTGGACGATACGATGCAAACCGTCATGGACAAATTTCAAGGTAATGAGGCAGAAGTTCTTCCCGTTCTTCGAGCTAATCACACGTTTGCTGGTTTCGTATCAAAAACTCATGTTTATAGCTCTTACCGACAACTCATCAAAGATTTCTCACAAGAATAATAATGACAAAAGAAGATTTAAGAATCGTATATATGGGCACTCCCGATTTTGCTGTGGAGAGTCTACGTCGCCTTGTGGAAGGTGGCTATAATGTTGTGGGAGTGATCACTATGCCCGACAAGCCTATGGGGCGTCATCAGGATCAACTCTCGCAATCGGCGGTTAAGAAATATGCCGTGGAGCACGGATTAAGGTTGCTCCAACCTGTGAAACTGAAAGATCCTAACTTTATTGAAGAGCTTCGTTCACTAAAAGCCGACTTGCAAATTGTAGTAGCATTCAGAATGCTACCTGAAATAGTATGGGCTATGCCACGCTTAGGAACGTTCAACCTCCATGCGTCACTCCTTCCACAATATCGCGGAGCAGCCCCTATAAACTGGGCTGTTATCAACGGCGACACTGAAACAGGCATCACTACCTTCTTCCTTCAGCAGGAAATTGATACGGGGAATATCATCCAGCAAGTGAAAGTTCCCATTCTCGATACAGATAATGTAGAGGATGTACACGACAAACTCATGGTACTGGGTGGCAATCTCGTATTAGAAACAGTCGACAATATCATAGCCGATAATGTGCGTCCCATTCCTCAAGAGCAGTTCGCCTCTGAAAGGCCTTTACGCCCAGCTCCGAAAATCTTCAAAGAAACCTGTAAAATTGATTGGACATGCGGTGTTAAGCGCAGCTATGATTTCATTCGTGGTCTCTCCCCCTATCCTGCAGCTTGGACTACTCTTGTAGCTAATGGAAAAGAGCAGATGCTGAAAATATTCAAGACCGAAAAAGAATTTTGCTCTCCCACAGATCCTATTGGTACAGTTGTTTTGGACGGAAAGAAATCTATGAAAGTTGCCCTCGAAGATGGCTACTTAAACCTGTTAGAAATCCAACTTGCTGGTAAGAAACGCATGCATGCTGAAGATTTTCTCCGTGGTTTCCATGCAGAAGACGTTTTTGTAAAATAGAATCTTAGTTTGACAAAGCAAAGGAATATTCTACAAAGAATAGATGAAGGCTACAATCACTCCACAGATTGTAGCTTTTATTATCTACGAAGCAAGTATATTAACGTTGTTGGTTGATATTTATAGCCCTCGAAAGCATTTCCTATCGTTCGAGGGCTATTATTAAGAAAAACACAACAGTGTGTTACTGTGTGATATTTTACAATCCTTTTGCCGTTAAGAGAGTATCCATTTGTTGCTGGAGCTCTTGAGCTTTTTGGGCTGCCACTTCAGCGTAGTTTTCTTCAGAACTAGCATAGATGATACCGCGAGAAGAATTGACAAGGAGGCCACATTCGGAAGTCATACCGTATTGGCATACTTCTTCAAGACTTCCACCTTGAGCTCCGACTCCGGGAACAAGCAGAAAATTATTTGGTGCAACACGACGAATATCTTCAAAGAGGCGACCTTGCGTGGCACCAACAACATACATCATACGATCGGAATCTGCCCATTGTTGACTAACACGAAGCACTTTCTCAAACAAACGTTCGCCATGGCTATCCTCCGTCAGTTGGAAGTCATGACTACCTTTATTACTCGTCAGTGCCAAAAGGACAACCCATTTATCGGGATATTGCAAAAATGGTGTAACACTGTCTTCTCCCATATAAGGAGCGACAGTCAGGGCATCAACATTCATCTCTTCAAACATCCCACGAGCATACATCGCACTCGTGTTACCAATGTCCCCGCGCTTAGCATCGGCAATGACAAGATGGTTGGGATATTCTGCCTTGATATACTTGATCGTATCTTCTAAAGCCTTCCAACCTTCCAAGCCAAAGCATTCATAAAAAGCTAAGTTTGGCTTGTATGCCACGCAGTATGGAGCAGTAGCATCAATTATAGCTTTGTTGAAAGTAAAAATAGGGTTGTCACCTTTCAAGACACACGCGGGCATTTTTTTAAGGTCTGTATCCAGACCTACGCAAAGAAAACTACGTCGCTCGCGTATTTGGTGAATGAGTTGTTGCTTATTCATTTTTATCTTTATGTTTATAGAAGAGTAAATAGCCATGCACAGAAAGGTTCTTATCTTCAGTGTCTAATTTCTTCGATTCAGAATAGAAAGAGATATTAGTAACCAAAAGATCTACATTCTTATGCCGAGTTGGAACGATAAGAGGCTTGACAGGAGCTTGTAACTTGGACCATTTCTTAATATCCGAAAAATGGAAGGGCACAAAATACTCGTGCTCCTTTCCGCCTTCTTCTATAGTTTGAGAAACGACCATTATATCAGTGGTACGAACGGAATCAGCAACATCACTACTATACACATCAAATGCAGCTATACGTTCTACTCCCGCAGGAATAGTGAAAACATCGCCCTCCACCTGAAAATCATAATTAATGCTTGATGTATCGGCAACTTCTTTATCCCACAAATTAACATCCTTCGTGATAAACTCTTTTGTTGCTGAAGAACCAATATTATGATCAAGATAGCTCAGCTTTTCCACCAACATACTACGCTGCTCATAAGGAAGCGTTTTCACATAGGTATCAAAGGTTTCATCATCCATTGGTAACTTCGGTTTCTTCACACTATTCTCTATGATTCCTCTCACCTGATTCGCCAATACACGCTGTGTTACGTTAACAAAATTCCAGGGGCCAACAGAGGAGAGCACAAAAAGAATGCTGAAGGATAGCAAAATGGCCTTGATTTTCTGCGAGCGCGTAAAGATGAGATACACACAGATACCATAACACCAAAGATTGAAAAGCAGGAGATAAAGGCGCATGTAAGTAATGCCGTAATCGTTTAGACGCTTCGCTATTCCCACTGTCATCAAAACAAGCAAAGGCAAGATAAGAAGTGGCATCCATCGACAACACAACTTATCAAACTTATTTGGAGTTTCTTGCATCCGCGCTGGATAAAGCAATGTGATAAGTAAGATCACACCTATCACCAAAATGCTAACAGGAACGGAAACCCAGCCAACGGGCAAAGTCCACATCGCAAGAATGCGAGCAGCATAAACATAAAGCACAATTGCGTAGATCAGCAAGAGCGGAGTCAACAGAAAGCGTGCAAAAATATTTAGAATCTGAACGGAGTGCAGCGTATAATTGTATTTTTTCTCTCCATAGGGCTGTTGCAAGAGAAAAAGGAACACAGGCAATAGCAAAGCAGCAATAATGGAGGTATCAACATATACTTTCCAAGAGACATCTATATTGAATAGTATATCTAGCATCCAATAGAGCAAAGATATTCCTCCCTGAAGTATGCCACCAATAATTATGGACACAATAGCTGTAGCAAGCGTGTAAAGCGAGAAGTTCCAATATGGCAAATCATTCTTTGAACGGAAGAAAGAACATACTAAAACGCTCAAACCAAAAGATGTAACTAGTGAGAGATTACTCACAAAATGTTCCACACTGAAGTCTGACACATTGTAAAGGTAGATAGCATTAACCACCCAAAGTGCTTGAAGAACTCCAAAGACTGTCCAACGTAACCACTTCCGCCGTACTTCTTCACCCCACAATTGTAAAGAGAGCGACAATACAGCTCCACTACTCAAAAAATAGACAGCAACCTGCCACCAACGTTGTGCTCCCAACTTTTCAATATGGACTCCACATAAGAGTAATACTGCCAACACACAAACCTCGAGTAATGGCAACCAGAAGCGATGCCACAAACGCCGAAGAGATTCGACCGACAGCAAATCCAAGTATTTGTCAATAAACTTAAACATAACTGTTTTTTTAATAGTTAATAATAAATTTACATTTCTGTTTCTTTCAAACGTTCTGCATTCTCCGCCACGATGAGATGATCAATGCAATCTTGAATATCTCCATCCATAAAAGCAGAAAGATTATATATGGTGTAGTTGATACGATGATCCGTGATGCGCCCTTGAGGATAATTATAGGTACGAATCTTGGCCGAACGATCCCCCGTAGAAACGAGCGACTTACGACGATTGGCAATATCATCAACATACTTCTGATGCTCGTGATCGTAGATATAGGTACGCAAACGAGCCAATGCGCGTTCCTTATTCTTAGGTTGATCGCGAGTTTCTGTACACTCAATCAGTATCTCCTCCACTTCACCGGTGTTGGGATTCTTCCAGTTGTAGCGCAGACGCACACCTGATTCCACCTTGTTCACGTTCTGACCACCAGCTCCCGAACTGCGGAACGTGTCCCATTTGATTTCGCCTTCGTGAATTTCTACATCGAAAGGCTCTGCTTCGGGCAACACGGCTACCGTAGCCGCAGAGGTATGAACACGTCCCTGTGTTTCTGTGGCAGGTACGCGCTGAACACGATGTACACCACTTTCGTATTTCAGCACTCCGTAGACATCTGCGCCCGTTACCGAAATAACAATTTCTTTGAAACCACCGACAGCTCCTTCTGAGGCAGAACTGACTTCAAAAGTCCATCCCTTTGTCTCGCAAAACTTAGAATACATACGAAAAAGGTCACCAGCAAAGAGCGCAGCCTCATCACCGCCAGTACCAGCACGGATTTCGAGAATGGCATTCTTACTATCTTCTGGATCTTTTGGCACAAGCATTAGCTTTATTTGTTCTTCCAGCTCGGGGATCTGTGCTTCGCACGTAGCCACCTCCTCTCGGGCCATTTCTTTCATCTCTGGATCGCTCTCATTGAGTAAGATATCCTTACTTTCTTCCAGATTCGCCAACAAATGCGCATACTTCTCACGCGCATCCATCAGATCTTCCAAATCTTTATATTCCTTCGTCAAGCGAACATAACGTTGCTGGTCGGCTATGACATTAGGGTCTGTAATGAGTGTTGAGACTTCATCGAAGCGGCCACGCAGGCCATCGAGTTTCTCAAGTATAGAATTATTTGACATAAGCTGTTATTAGAAAATCTCGGAAGTCTAACGAAGCAGACTATCCGAGATGTTCGAAAATCAATAATTGAATGTGCCGAATTCGCTCTGAATGGTCAAGCTTCGTTTGCCTTCTTCGATGCGACCAACAACTTGGGCGTCGATATTGAAACTTTTAGAGATTTCAATAACCTTATCAGCATCTTCAGGGGAAAGATAAACTTCAAGGCGATGTCCCATATTGAACACTTTATACATTTCCTGCCAGTCCGTTTGACTTTGCTGCTGAATAGCACGGAAGAGAGGAGGTACAGGGAACATATTGTCTTTGATAACACGACAATTTTCGCCAACGAAATGCAACACCTTTGTTTGCGCACCTCCCGTACAATGCACCATACCATGAATGCGCGGACGGAGTTCATCAAGCAAACGCTTCACTACAGGGGCATACGTTCGCGTAGGACTCAGCACGAGTTTTCCAGCATTAACGGGTGCACCATCCACTTCATCCTCCAAACGGAAATTCCCACTATAGACAAGTTCTTCAGGTACAGCATGGTCGTAGCTCTCAGGATATTTCTCAGCCAGATACTTAGCAAAAACATCATGACGGGCACTAGTCAAACCATTAGAACCCATTCCGCCATTATATTCTTTCTCGTAAGTGGCTTGCCCGCAACTGCTCAAACCTACAATAACGTCGCCTGGACGAATATTGGCATTGTCGATAACATCGCTACGCTTCATTCGACACGTTACCGTACTGTCCACAATGATCGTACGAACCAAGTCGCCCACATCAGCCGTTTCACCTCCGGTAGCATAAATACCTACACCCATATCACGCATTTGTTGGAGAAGTTCGTCAGTACCATTTATAATAGCACTTATTACCTCGCCAGGAATGAGCATCTTGTTGCGACCAATCGTACTGGAAACAAGTATATTGTCTACCGCGCCCACACAGAGTAAGTCATCCGTGTTCATAATGAGAGCATCTTGCGCAATACCTTTCCATACGCTCACATCGCCAGTTTCTTTCCAATACAGATAAGCCAAAGACGATTTGGTACCAGCACCATCAGCGTGCATGATGTTACAGTAGTCTGGATCGCCTCCTAAAATATCTGGAATAATTTTACAAAAGGCTTGAGGGAAAAGTCCCTTGTCGATATTCTTAATAGCATTATGTACGTCTTCTTTCATAGCCGAGACGCCACGAGCCATATAACGATTGTTCATATAATAAATGAAAACTTAGGAAAATTAGAACTCTACTTTCGGTGCATTTTGTGCAGCAGCATCTGCTTCAAACTTATTCTTTGTTTGGAATCCACAAATATTAGCAATGAGGTTAGAAGGGAATGTACGAACCTTCACATTGTAGGATTGAACGGACTCATTATAACGTTTCCGGCTCTCATTGATACGATTCTCTGTTCCCTCCAATTGTGCTTGTAATTCCATAAAATTTTCGTTAGCCTTGAGTTGGGGATAGTTCTCGCTAACGGCAATGAGTTTGCCGAGCGCACTTCCCAGTTCGCCTTGCGCAACCTGATACTCCTTGAGCTTCTCAGGCGTCAAGTTCTCTGGATTAACCGTGATTTGAGTTGCCTTTGCACGTGCTTCAACCACTTCTTTGAAAGTTTGCTCCTCATGCTTGGCATAACCTTTCACGGTGTTTACAAGATTAGGAATTAAGTCAGCTCGACGTTGGTACTGTGTCTGCACATTGGCCCAAGCCGTAGAAACATTTTCATCTTCTTGAACCAATCCGTTACGCACTATGACTCCCCAAAGCAGACAAAGGCCTATAACAGCCAAGAGAGAGAGCAAGACAATTATGCTCTTCGGTAAAACGCTTATACTTTTCATTTTTGTAATATTTATTTATCGAGTTAATAATTCTTTTAAAACATAGGAAGATATAGCTCCTCTACAGAAGGATAAAGCTTTGAAGCCATCCTATCAAAAAGATCCACCAGCCCCTCCTCCGCCAAAGGAACCACCGCCAAAGGAACCGCCAGAAAAACCTCCACCGCCTCCGCTACCACTGCCAAGACCGCCACCAAAGAAAGGAGGAAAAACAGAAATAGGATGATGATTTCCACTCCCATTGTTGGGATCTTCGTGTGTATATTCAGTGTGTCCACAAACGGAGCAACGCCACAATGTGCGTATGCGCCATTTCCCATTGACTTTCACATAAGTTTGTTGAACTTTACGCATCTGTCTTTTGCCGCAGTTCGGACATTTTCGTTTAGGCTGGGCTGCCGCGATGAAAGCAAACAGAAGTACTCCTATAAAGATGGCAACAAACGCTCCCATAAGAGGATTTTCCTCTTCCGACTTTTCAGCTTCAAGGCTCTCATCGCCATTCATATAGCCAACTAAGGCATCAACACTCTTCAGCATAGCATTGTCCCAGTCCCCCTTTCTCAAGAGAGGTTTCATTATTCGATTCTCCACACGCGAGCAGATAGCATCGGGTAGAGTTCCTTCCAATCCCTCACCAGTGAGGATATAGAATTTCCTATCCTTTGTTGCCAAAACAATAACAAGCCCTGTGTTTTGCTTTTTACTACCAATGCCATATTTACGCGCCAAGTTCATACCAAATTGATAAGCATCGGCATTTTCAACATGTGCTACAGCAACAACGATAGCTTGTACACCACGCGTTTGCTCAAGAGCCACTAATTTTTGATTGATAGAATCTTCTATAGCAAGCGAAAGCACTCCATCAGGATTACACACATGATGAGAAGCGTTCTGCAAATAAGGCATCGGGAGGTTTTCGGGCGTCCATACTTCAGCCCGACAGAAAAAAGGTATCAACAAAAGAAGCAAGAGAAGCTTACTTTTTATTGTTGCATAAAAGCGCAAGAAATAAGATGTCTCTTGCGTTGTCGGTAGCTTTTGATAATCCATAAAATGGAATCTATTCTTTTTACGAGTGCTAAGATACGGGAAAATGCAAATACTACCAAATTTTTCCGACCAGCAAAGAGATATAATAGGCGAAAAGAGATGTTCAATAATACAAGAATCATAGAAAAATATTACTTTCTCTACTATTTTACTTACCTTTGCGCCCCACTCACCAGTTTCACTTTTGAAAACTCGAATAGCTAATTTATAATTTCTTACAAACATCATCATACATGAAAAGAACTTTTCTTTTTGCCCTACTATTAAGTATGGCAACAATGCTTTTGGCGCAAATTCCGAGCGGCTACTACAATGCAGCTTCTGGAAAGTCGGGACAAGAACTCAAAACCGCCCTCTTCAAAATTATTGGGCCGCACACCGATGTAGGCTATGGTGGACTCTTCACCGTCTACCAGAAGTCAGATATTCGCCCTGATGGTAAGATCTGGGATATGTATTCTGGCACCACCAATTATTCCATCGACGATCACAATGGAAGTTATAGTAAAGAGGGAGATATGTACAACCGCGAGCACAGCGTACCTCAAAGTTGGTTTCAGAAGGCTTCGCCCATGAAGAGTGATGCTTTCCATGTCGTTCCAACGGATGGATATGTCAATAATCGCCGCGGGAATTTCCCCTTCGGTAATGTTTCTGCACCTACTTACACCTCAAACGGAGGTTTCTCAAAGGTGGGCCGCTGCGCCAACCCTGGCTACTCAGGCACAGTGTTTGAGCCCAACGATGAATACAAGGGCGACTTTGCTCGCATCTATTTCTATATGGCAACGTGCTATGAAAATCGTATCGGCTCTTGGGGCGGCGTTTTTGGAAAAGGCACTTACCCTGGCATTGCTCAATGGGAACTTGATGTCCTTCTAAAATGGGCCAAGGAAGATCCTGTGAGCAAAAAGGAAATAGACCGTAACAACGCTGTTTACAAGTTCCAGCACAATCGTAATCCTTATGTAGATTTCCCTGGACTTGAGCAATACGTATGGGGAGAAAAGAAGGGCACAAACTTTGACCCTGCTAACTATAACGGATCAACTACGCCCTCTGAAGCAAACGCTCCTGCAGCTCCTGTCTTCAGCCTAGGCAGTGGCGAAATAGCGGCAAATACTGTTGTGACTATTTCTATTCCAACAGCAGGTTCTACACTCGTCTACACCATTAACGGAGGCAGCGAGCAAACTGCTACATCTACAGTTACATTGACTATCAGTCAGGCGACAACGATTTCTGCTTACACCACAAAAGACGGACACAAGAGTGACATCATCACGCGCAGTTGGACCATTGAAAGCATTGCTCCTCAACCTACTGGCGAGAATCTTTGGGTACGCGTAAATAGTGCTTCTCAACTCAAAGCAGGCAGCCGCTACCTCATTGTTTGTGAAGGCGAAAGCCGAGCTATGAGCGCACAGAGTTCTACTGACTATCGCACAGAGACAAACATCTCCATTGTTGATGGTACGATTCAGACAGAAGTAAATGCTTCGGGCAAGCCTTATGCTTTCAAATTGGGAGGCCAGAACAATGCTTGGACACTCCTTGACGAAGTGGGCAACGTATATCTCTCACTCGAAGTGGACAAGAATAAAATTAACACGAATCAAAGTGCAACGGCCACTTCTGCTCAGTGGACCATTACTCTGACTGGTGGCGACACACGCATTGCCAACGTAGCTAATAATCGTCGCGAAATTCGCTACAATTCTTCGGCTTCTCGCTTCTCCACCTACACGCAAGGTCAACATCCTATTACACTCTATGTTGAAAGCCCCACAACAGGTGTCAATACTATGAGCCTCAACACGAATAGCGTAAATGTCTACGATACGACTGGCCGTTTGATTCTCCGCAACGTGAATTCTACACAAACCAACTTTAATCTCCCCGCTGGTATTTATATCATTGGTGGTCGCAAGATTATAGTTCGATAAACAGCGTCCTAAATTTTTCTCAAAAACAATCCCTCACATCTTTCAGCCGCATGGGCTTTGGATGTGGGGATTTTCATTCTACAGAAAAGGGGAATACTCTCAATCAGAAAATCATATAACACTGATATACAATAACATAAGTGATAATAAAAATATCCTTATTGCGTCAGCTGACACAATAAGGCTGTCAGCTGACATCCTTATTGTATTTGAGCATACAATAAGGATATTTTTAGTAGGAAAAGAAGTATCATACTCCCCTCTTTATACACCAATAAATAGCCAGTAAAATAGGGTTCAAACCATTGAGTAAAACGAGCATTGATAGGTTCTTTTTCCTCCACTCTACCTAAAGTTTATTGACAAAGTTAATAAATGTCTTTATTTACTCTGAAAGATAATTATACTTCTCACGTTCTCTCCCCTCTTTTGTTTTGTGCGCATCAAAATGATACTTAAATGTCAACGAAACAAAATGGTTCATGGTTTCAAAGATGGTCTCGGTACGACTATAAGCAGATACATCTGTGAAGAAAAGACGTCGCTGATTGAGAATATCATCGACCGAGAGTGTGAGATGAGCCTTCCCATGTAAGAATCCCCAATCTATGTTGGAATCCCAGATAAAGCGTGGACGATTCATGGTAGGAACGACATAGCCATGATAACCTTGAACTCGGAAATTGGTCTGAAATGTCCAGTTGGGTATTTTATAACGAGCTGTGAAATTCGCAAAATAGGACCCCAAGCGATTATTGTAGTTGAATGTCTCACTATTGTTGCGATAGCTAAAAGAATAAGAGCTAGCCAACTCTAAGAGCAATTTTTGGCTTTCATAAACCAAATTGGGGCGGAAACTAAACTGCGTTTGCTGAGAACGATTCAAAGCAGAGATAGGTGCCAGAGGAGTAGCCGTTAGATAACCATAGCTACGAATCAGAGAAACACTGCTTCTTCCGCCCATCGTGAAATAGTCCGACAAAGCACGCTGATAACTGCCGCCGAACACCCACTCATAACCTCCGCGTACATTGATGGGACGAGAGCGATAGACTCCCGTTGTAGAGTCGTAAGAAAAGAGAGTTCCGATAGGATTCACAAAGCGTCGATAATCAGCCGTGAACTGAAAACTCTGTACAGAACGGGCAATATTTCCTAAAAACGAAAGCGAAACATGGTGAGTGTAACTATCTTTCAAGTTCGGGTTGCCTTCCGTGATATACAGCGGATTTGAATTGTCCACCCAAGCTATTTGGCTAAGTTGGTCTGCGGGAGTAGCAGAGTATTCATAGCCCCCCTTCAACGTGACTCCTTTTAGAATTTTCCATTGTACAAAAAATTCTGGTTTAACATACCAATCACGACGTGTGGAAGTAGTATCCACTCTCCCGCGCAAATAGCTAAGTTGGCGGTGCAGATTCTGTACTTCGAGAGATGGAAAGAATTGGAATTTGGCCACATTCCACGTTGCGTCAAGACTGATTTTCTGCGAATTGCTGATATCGCGACGACGATAAGAATTATTCACATCACGAACCCGATTAAGAGAATCCTGAGGAAAAGGAGACAAACCATCATAAGAGGGCAAATCGCTCAGCCTATAAAGATCCTTACGAGCAAAACCACGCTCATGGTCATACTCATACTTCGCTGAAAGTCTACAATTACGCCCGAACCAACGCTCATAGCTTACAAACGCTTCTAGGTTTGAAGAATGGGACGGAGCGCGCCCATATTGTACCTCGCTAATAGGAGCACGCGACACATAGGATATATCGCGATTGAGTGACTGACGGAAAACACCACTCTTACCTCCTGCATTCATACCAATTTCCAGCTGACTCTTGTCGGCAAAGAAATGTGTCCATTTGAATTTTCCCTGTACGCTTGACGCATCCTCGCGCGTAGTTTGCCGCGTGTCAGAGTTGACCGTTCTTATGGCCAATAGTGCTGGAATACTGGAATGCAAAGGATTATCGACAAGCGAATAAGGGTCGGCACTATAAACACCATAAAGCGTATTATCAATATAATTTTTTTTACTATATCCCGCTTCAAACGAATAGGACAAAGAGTTGGCTGAATCTGGATTCCATTCACCTTCCAACATAAACTTAGGGTCAAAGACATTCTTACGCACATAGTGGTCAGTTAACTGGAAAGTTCTATCTTGGTTAGGAAAGAATGTTTCTTCAGTTTTATGCGTATTCTGCCAAGTATCCGTCCGGCCAATATTCAGAAAAGGAGAAATATAACTGGCCTGAGAGTCCTTCCCCTTTTGATGCTTATAGCCCAAAGCACCAAAGAGCTGTCGGCCAAAAGGAGAGTAAGAACCTGTCATTGAATTGCTAAAACTTTTTTCCAATACATGATTTGCTAAATTATCCCAGTTGAACACTGCTAAGACAGGGTCATGGATTGAAAGATAAGTGGCATCAAGATTCACCTGCGCCCGTTTGGGCATTTGCCCTGTTAAAGAAGCCGTGCCATACCACTTATCAAGGAAACCAGGCTTAATAGTAATATCAAGAACATGATCTTCCGCTCCATCGTCCTTACCTGTGCGTTCCTTCATTTTTGAGGCTTTATTATAAGCCTTGATATTCTCAACAGCTTCTGCAGGCAACTGTTGCGTCAGCAAATCATTGTTGGCCATCATAGGTTGCCCATTCATCAAAATGCGAATGGGCTTATCCATCCAGTAGAGTTGCCCATCTTTGATGGTAACTCCCGGTAGCTTCTTTATGAGTTCTTCTAAACGAGCACCTTCACTTAGATTGAAAGCCGCGGGATTGAAGACAACTGTATCTCCACGCATTGTAAAACGCTTTGCATGGCCTTGAACCACAGCACTCTTCAATAAAATATCGGAAGGCTCTATGGCAATATCGCCTATATGTATGGTATCATTTCCTCCCAAATCTCCCGCTACAAATCGCCGAATAGTAGTTTTATATCCCACCGTGGTAGCACGGAGCGTGGCCATACCCATTGCGTCCGTAGAGAAGTTTCCCAAACTATCAGTCATAGTATTTATCACGAAACTCATTCTATCCACTTTCGATTCAACAGCCACAACTGCTTCCTCTAAAGGTTGCTTTGTCAAGGCATCAATCACTCGGCCGACGACAACATCTGCTGCTACTGGCACAGATAGCATGGCCAACAGCATTACCATAAAGATTTTTCGTGAAGTTTTCATAGACTTTTGTTTTGCGCAAATGTAAGTTTTTTTTAAGCAAAACAAGAATTCTAATAAAAAAGATAGAATAGAATTACATTTATCTGTATAAATGCACTAATATATATCGTGAAGGAGAACTAACAGAGGGACTAACTTTCGTGCCAGAAATCCCACGCCACAAGGGCTTGAACATGGAGCATCTCAAGGCCATTCTTCACCACAGCTCCATGGGCTGCTCCGCGAGTCATAAACTGAGTTTGCTCGGGATTATAAACCAAATCGTAAAGAAGGTGTTGAGGAGTAAGCGAAGCGTAAGGAATGGCAGGTGCCTCATCTATGTGCGGAAACATTCCAACAGGAGAGCAGTTAACAATAACGGTATGCTCAGCCATAATATTCGGAGTAAGTTCTTCATAAGTCAACTGCCCAGGTTTCTTACTCCTGCTAACGAAAGTAGAGGAAATGCCGAGTTGCTGAAGCCCATACACAACAGCTTTAGAAGCTCCGCCTGTTCCAAGAATCAGTGCCCGTTTGTGAGAAGGATTGAGCAGCGGAGCTATTGAACGACTAAAGCCTACAACATCACTATTGTAGCCGTACAGATGCGTACCATCGGCATCGTGGCTTACACGTATGACATTGACTGCTCCAATGGCTTTGGCCTCTTCCGAGATTCTGTCGAGCATTGGCAGGACGGCTTGCTTGTGAGGTATAGTGACGTTCAAACCTCTCAACTGCGGATCTTGAACGATGTCTAACAAATCCTCAGCCTTGACAATTTCATAGTTCGTATAAACAGCTGCAATGCCTTCTTTCTCAAATTTCTCTGAAAAGAAACGAGCAGAAAAGGAATGTCCCAAAGGATAACCAATCAAGCCGTAGTGCTCCGTCATTTCGTTGCAGTATAGAGAGTGCTCAAACCAAAGGTGAAGCGCTTAAATTGAACGTCCTTAAAACCTGCTTTTTGCAGAATCTTCTGCATTTCCTCGCCTTGCGGGAATGCCTCCATCGAAGCGGGGAGATAGTGATATGCTTTTGTATCCTTCGATATGAAGCGCCCAACCAGCGGCATGAGTACGTGAGAATACAATCCGAACACTTGCTTCATCGGGAAAGAATGAGGCGTAGTGAGTTCGATGATAACAAGGCGGCCACCTTCTCTAAGAACCCGGTGCATCTCACAAAGTCCACGGTCGAGATCCTCAAAGTTTCGGACACCATAAGCCACCGTCACAGCATCGAAAGCATTGTCGGGCAAAGACAGGTTCATACAGTCTTCCTTTTGAAACTTTATAACGTCAGAAAGGCCTGCTTCTGCAATTTTGCGACGTCCCACCTCCAACATTCCTTCACTAAGATCTACACCCAGAAGATGGTCTGGTTTCAGTCTACGAGTAGCCAGCAAAGCAAAATCTCCTGTTCCCGTAGCCACATCAAGAATCTGCTTGGGAGCATAAGGCAAAAGAGTGTCGATAGCTGTATTGCGCCAATAGCGATCAAGGCCTAATGATAAGGAGTGATTAAGGAGGTCATAAGTAGGAGCTATATTATCAAACATTTTCTCTACTTGTTCACCTTTTCGGCCTTCTTCACTGTAGGGTTTTATCTTCTCTTGGTTATACATCTTCTTTAGAATGCGTTTTAGAATAGAGACAATAAAAAATTAGAAAAGATTACGAGATGCGAGTAATGGGTGTATGAGAACACTTTTCTTGCCTCGCACCTCGTAACCTTATAAATATGATTGAAGAAAGGGACTTACTTCAAGTAGGCCGTAACATTCTGCTCAATGCGTTCTGCAAGACCTTCGCTCTCGTCACCTTCGAACTTCTCACCTGTAATGTGTTCGTAAAGCTCTATATAGCGTTCACTAATACTACGAACAATTTCATCCGTCATTTCGGGAACTTGTTGTCCTTCCTTACCCTGGAAACCATTTTCCATCAACCATTCACGAACAAACTCCTTAGAGAGTTGCTTCTGAGACTGACCTGCTTCAAAACGCTCTTCATAGCCTTCACTATAGAAATAGCGAGAAGAGTCGGGAGTATGGATTTCATCCATCAAATAAATCTCTCCATTATGAAGTCCGAACTCGTATTTCGTATCTACAAGAATCAAACCGCGCTTTGCCGCAATCTCACTACCACGTTTAAACAACGCCATAGTATATTTCTCCAAGACAGCGTATTCTTCAGGCGTTGCTAGACCACGAGCCAGAATCTCTTCCTTAGAAATATCTGCATCGTGCTCCCCTATCTCAGCCTTGGTAGTAGGAGTAATGATTGGCTCTGGAAATTTTTGGTTCTCTTTCATACCGTCAGGCAGACGAACACCGCAAATCTCACGAACACCACTCTTATAGGTACGCCAAGCACTACCGCAAAGATAACCACGAACAATCATTTCAACGGGAAAGCCTTTACAAAGAACGCCAGCCGTAACCATAGGATCGGGAGTGGCTAACTTCCAGTTGGGACAAATATCCTTAGTGGCATCTAAGAACTTTGCCGCAATCTGATTGAGAACTTGCCCCTTAAAAGGAATACCTTTGGGAAGTATGACATCGAAAGCAGAGATGCGATCCGTTGCAATCATTACCAACTGCTCGTCGTTAATGTTATAAACGTCACGAACCTTTCCGTGGTAAACTCCCTTCTGACCTGGGAAGTTAAAATCAGTTTTTGTTAAAGCATTCATTTTGTTTATAGATTTTTTGTTGACTTTCCTGCTGTCGGCAGCAAAGCCAACAGCAGAATTGTCTTGTTAGCTTTTTGGAGTTAAAGATGAAGCAGATTGAGACTTTACTTCACGCTTTATTTTCTGCTCTTTTTCATCGGACTCGTAGGCTTCAACGATGCGCGTGACAAGCTTATGGCGTACGATATCCTTCTTCGTCAGCTCTATAAATGCGATGCCAGGGATTCCTTTCAAGATACGCTTGGCTTCTTTCAGACCGCTTTTCTGACTCAAAGGTAGATCTATCTGCGTTAAATCGCCCGTCACAATCATCTTAGTATCTTTGCCCATACGGGTAAGAAACATCTTTATTTGGGCAGTAGTCGTATTCTGCGCTTCATCAAGAATCACTATCGCGTCATTCAGCGTTCGCCCACGCATAAAGGCGAGAGGGGCAATTTGAATAACATTCGTATCCATATATTCTTGCAACTTTGCGGCGGGAATCATCTCTTGCAGAGCATCATAAAGCGGTTGGAGATATGGATCTATCTTTTCTTTCATATCGCCAGGTAAGAAACCTAACTTCTCTCCAGCTTCCACAGCAGGACGGCTCAAGATGATTTTACGAATAGACTTATTCTTAAGCGCACGCACAGCCAAGGCTATAGCTGTATATGTCTTACCTGAACCAGCCGGCCCAATGGCGAATAGCAAATCATTCTTGCTGAAATTTTCAACAAGCTTGCGTTGATTTTCAGAACGAGCCGTAATAGGACGTCCGCCTGTACTGTAAACTATTACATCCTCTGCAATCTCATTCTTGGTTGTCTCACCACGAGTTATATCTATGATGTTTTCTTCTGTGAGTGTGTTGAACTTAACACAATGTTCAATAAGCGCTTGAAAAGTTTCTTCAAAGGCAACCATTTCTACTTCATCTCCCATCACTTTTAGGATATTGTCACGTCCTATTATACGAAGCTTAGGATGAAGTGCCCTTATCAAGCGTAAATTAGCATTTCCTGCACCATAAAATACTACAGGATCAGCCTCTTCGATAACGTAATGTTTCTCTATCAAACTGGTAGTGAATTAATAAAGACTCCACGACAAGATGCCATATAGGAGCATATATTATTTTCCTGCAAAAATAATGAAAGCAAAGCATAATCCCACGTTTTTTAGTACTTTTGTTAGCGACAAAATCAAACGCTATTAGCAAATAAACATATGCGATTCACTCGACTTCACTTTCTGGGCTCATTCTTCACTATTGTCTTTATACTTCTCATCGTTAAATGCACTAATCCGAATCTTACTCTTTCGTATAGCCTTCATACGGTAGATTCTGTTCTCTATTCTTACAGAACAGGAAAGACAGATTCCATTTTAGTGCAAAGTGCAAAAGTGGACTCTATTTTCCTCCGCCCACGTGCACATATAAAACTGATGACAAAAGATGGACAACCTGTGAAGAATCGCGTGGTCAGTGTACCAACCTTTGCAGATGCATTTCCAGACATGAACGATGTGCAGTTAGCTACAGCCCAACGATTAGGATTGAAAAGTGTAATTGCTAATCGCTCAGAAGCAATAAAACACTCAGATAAGCTGGTTTATATTGGCGACAATCCTTTCTACAAAGTTGAACGTCTACATCAATCTATCCCCTATCTTGTTCCCCGTGCAGCTACATTACTCAATGAAATTGCGCGCTCCTTTATAGATTCTTGCGCAAGTAAAGGCGTAGGATTCCATAAGATTGTTATCACCTCCGTCACAAGAACACGAGAAGATGTAGAAAGATTGCGGCGATTCAATTCGAATGCATCCGAACAAAGTTGCCACCAATATGGAACTACTTTCGATATTGGCTACAACAAATTTGAACGCGTGAATGATCCTGATGGAACGCAACGCCCTACAGAATGGGGAACGCGCCTGAAGAGTATCTTAGCCGAAGTTCTTAACGACCAACGCAAATTGGGAACCTGCTACATAAAATACGAGTACCGCAAACCATGCTTTCACATAACGTGCCGATAAGCCTTGATTAAGGCTATCTAAAATTTCACCAGATAGTAATAAAACACAATAAAGATCTTCGAAAATATCCTTATTGCGTTTTAAGATACAATAAGGATGTCAGCTGACATCCTTATTCCTTTCGCCAATATCCTTATTGTACTTAGTGAAATAAATGGTATATAAAATTTTGGCTGTTTATAGGCATCGTAGATAATTCTTTTCTACAGAGTTATTACTTTTATGAACAGCTATTACCAGAAGAAACGACAGGTTTACAAAAATGTAGACCTGCCGCTAATTGGAACTATTTTTTAGTTGAAAAGATCTTCATTAGATTCTTTGTCTTTCTTCGTTTTCTGTATCCCATTTTTCTGCGAAGAGACGGTCGTATGCGATGAACTACTTTGTACTTCATCTGTTCGCGAAGTAACAGACGGTTCTTCTCTCATATCACCCTCTCCTCCCATCAAATCATCGGCAGAAGAATTTAAGCTATCTGATGCATGATGAGAAGAAAGAGAATCAGCATGATTATTAGAAGGAGCTGAGAAATTAAAATCACCGCCATAGGTAGCAGGATCTACAGTTTCGGGGGTTGGTGCATAACGTTGTCTATACTTCTGACCTAGGTCCGCATCTGCCAAGACTTTTTGCATAAAGAGACCTACAATAGGAAGAGCAGTTCGACTACCTTGCCCTAAAGCTCCAGTCCGGAAGTGTATACAACGATCTTCCGCTCCAACCCAAGCTCCACAAACAAGGCCCGGCGTAACTCCCACAAACCAAGCATCAGAGTGATTGTTAGAAGTACCCGTCTTGCCGCCTGCATCTATCTGTTTGCTCCATAAAGCACTACCTAAATAGCTTTGGAAAGATTGCGAGGTTCCGCCAGAATCCATCATGCCGGCCTCCAACATTTTTTGCATATAGAAAGCTGCTTTCCACGGAAGAGCTTGTACAGGTTTCGGTTCTGCTTCGTAGACTACATCACCATCTTGATTCACTATTTTTGTAACCAAAGTGGGTTCTATATAGGCACCATTATTAGCAACAGCACTATATGCCCCAACAATTTCTTCCAACTTTACATCGCTTGCACCCAAAGCCAACGCAGGAGTATCATCCAGAGGAGATTTTACGCCCAAATCTTGGGCTGTGCGAATTACCTGTGGAATACCCACATCTTGCCCTAAACGTACAGCTACTGAATTGATACTCCGGGCAAAAGCCGTGCGTAAGGGCATATCAACACCTGAGAAACGACCATTAGCATTTGTAGGACGCCACACGGTATTTTCCTTCTTAATTTTATCGTAGACAGTCATCTCAATCATCTCATCTCTGCGAGTATCTGCAGGCGTAAGACCTTGCTTCATTGCCGTAGCATAAACGAAGAGCTTAAAAGTAGAACCAGGTTGGCGCATAGATACAACTTTATCATACTGCCAAGTCTTGTAATCTATATCACCCACCCAAGCACGTACATATCCCGTTTGCGGCTCCATAGCCATAAAACCTGCATGCATAAAACGGACCATATATTTCAAAGAATCTACTGTTGACATGATTCGTTCCTCAGAGCCATTATAAGTAAAGAGTTTTACTTTATGTGGCTTATTAAGATAATAGTTTACCGAATCTGGATCGTTGGGATAACGAGCAGCCAGCTGCTTGTAGACATTTTCTTTTTTCAAACGGTCCTCGATAAAATTTGGAATAATATTACCATGTTCATCACGCCAGGGATCTTGCCCGCGCCAATGGTTATCGAAGTTGTTTTGTACAGTTTTCATTTGCTGCTTAACAGCTTCTTCCGCATATTTCTGCATACGCGTATCCAGCGTAGTATAGATTTTTAGACCATCTGTGTAAGGATCCACATCAGGACACTTTTCTTTAATATAATCGGCTACGGCATCGCGGAAATAGAGAGCCTGTCCATCAAGAGCACTCTCTACACTGAAGTCCAATTTTAATGGAAGTTTTTTCAGTGAATCAGCTTCTTGACGCGATAAGAAGTTGTGAGTATACATATTCTCCAACACAACATTTCTGCGTGACTTACTTCGCTCAGGATTTGTACGAGGATTATAAGCAGTAGTTGCTTTCAACATTCCCACTAATACTGCAGCTTCTTCAGTCTTCAGTTTAGCAGGAGTTGTATTAAAGTAGGTCTTAGCAGCAGTTTTTATACCAAAAGCATTTGAGCCAAAATCTACAGTATTTGCATACATTCGAAGGATGTCTTGCTTAGAGTTGGTCATCTCAATCTCTGTTGCAATAATCATCTCCTTACTCTTCATAATGAGGATACGAACACCTGGAATTTTACCAAGTAGACCTGTACCATATTCTGAGCGTACTTTAAACATATTCTTCACCAACTGCTGCGTGATTGTTGAAGCACCGCGGGCATTACCTCGCGTAGCATCTTTGGCAGCAGCCAGCATCCCTTGAAAATCTATGCCGTGGTGCTCATAAAAACGTTCATCCTCTGTAGAAATCAAAGCCTTGAAAAATACAGGATTGATATCTTTATACTCTACAGGCATACGATTTTCACTAAAGAATTTACCTATTACCTTTCCATCAGAACTGTAGATTTCGGAAGCCATTGCTGTTTTAGGGTGCATAATCTCACTTAGCGAAGGTGACTTGCCAAAAAGCCAGAAAAGATTAAAAGTGACCGCGAAAACATAAAAGAAGAGAAAGGCAATAGAAGAAGAAATTACCACAATGGTTTTCTTCCACCATGGCTGGTCTTTGTATAAGCTTTTATACCAGCTCCAAAAACCTTTCAACTTGCGGATACACCAACGAAAAGGACGAAGGAGAGTATTCAATAAAGACTTTTTATTTTCTGACATATCTCAATACATTATTAATGTGCAAAAATACGGTAACAAAGCCGTACCGGCAAAGATTTAGACATTTTTATACGCAGCCACTATATCATGCAATCGATCACAAATCGAGTGTTCTTCAGGATGGAACCAATAAATACTTTCATCACGCTTGAACCATGTGAGCTGCTTTTTGGCATAAACGCGTGTATTCTTACGCATTCTGTCGAGAGCAAAATCCAGTTCCCATTCTCCATCCAAATAATTGAACAATTCCTTATATCCCACTGTATTCAATGAGTTACAATTACGAAAAGGTAGTACACGCTGCACTTCATCCAAAAGTCCCTCACCCATCATTGCAGAGACGCGGTGATTTATTCTATCAAACAATTCTGGACGTGGGCGATTCAACCCAACCTTTATAATATTGAAGGGACGCAGCTTCTTTTTGCCCGTGCGAAAAGAAGTGAAAGTATGCCCCGTTTGGTAACAAATCTCTAGGGCGTGCAACACACGTGCAGTATTTTTCCGATCCACGCGGTCGTAATAAGCAGGATCAAGCAAGCGTAACTCGGAAACCAAAGTTTCCAAGCCCTCCGCTTCATAACGAGAACGCACCATTTGGCGCGTTTCATCCGTCACTGTTGGAATGTCATCAATGCCATTGCAAACGGCGTCGATATACATCATTGAGCCCCCACTCATAACGACAACCTCCTGCTGTTCAAAAAGTTGAGAAAGCAATTTTAGTGTATCGACCTCATATTGTGACGCGCTGTAGTAATCCTCCAAACCAAGTGTACCAACAAAATAGTGTTTCACTCGTTCTAGCTGGTCAGGAGTGGGAGCAGCTGTACCTATGGGGATATCACGATAAAACTGGCGACTATCTGCGCTAATAATACAGGAACCGAACTGCTCTGCAATTCGCAAAGACAATTCGGTTTTTCCTACGCCCGTAGGCCCCAAAATGACTATAAGAGTTTTCAATAGGGCTGTCCATCGCTTATTTCGAATCCCTCCAAATCGAGTTCATCATCATTAAATTGTGGTCCTTCTGCACCAAAGAGTACATCATCTTCTACTTCTCCTGATCCAGCAGTAGCGGTTTTAGGAGCTGGCATAGAGAAATCCAACTCCGCTATTTGCTGCGGAGCAGTTCCTTTGGAACGTACGACCTTGGGGTGACTCAGATTCTTTCCTGGAATTTCTTCGCAAACCGTAGCATAAAACATCCGGTCTGAAAAAGGATCAAAAACAAAGACTAGTCGTTGTCCCTCATCCTCCAAGAACTCACTAAGGCGCGTGTTCTCCATGACATAAACATCCTCATCAGCACTAGATGCACCCATGTCCTCACGCGTCACTTGCTGACCGCGTTCCCATTCTTCATCACACAAATAGAAGGAGGTCATCTGATCGTCTGGATAATTACAGGAAGCAAGTATCGCTTTATTCAAATCAAGGAACGTTGCATCGCTATCAATTTCAAACTCACGTAAGAAACCTTCAACCTCGTCTGAGATAAATTTTATTTTTAAAATCATACCTTATTAGCACTATTGAAAGAACAGTTTTTAGCCAGCAATAATACCTCGCTGTGAACTGCTGCAAAAATCCACGATATAATCTATTTCTTTGTAGCCACCGAGGGTTTCACGCACTTCTTCAAGGCGTTCTTTCATTAACTTGTCACTATCGTAAATAATCTTGTAAGCCTTATGCACCTTTTCGATAACTTCTGAAGAAAATCCTCTACGACGAAGTCCCACAAGATTCAGACCGCAATACTTTATAGGTTCTCGAGCAGCCATGGTGAATGGAGGTATATCCTGACTCGTACGAGAACCGCCACCCACCATCACATAACTACCAATGCGACAAAACTGATGTACGAGAACATTTGCAGACAAAATGGCAAAGTCATCAATGACAACCTCACCTGCAAGTTTTGTAGAGTTTCCGATAATACAACCGCTGCCTACAAAGACATCATGAGCCACGTGCATTCCCTCCATCAGCAGATTATTACTGCCTACCACTGTCTTGCCCTTCGCAGCTGTTCCGCGATTGATGGTAACATTTTCACGAATTGTATTATTGTCACCAATTTCAGCAGTAGTTTCTTCTCCGCGAAACTTTAAGTCTTGGGGAACAGCACCGAGTACTGCACCAGGAAAGACCACGTTTCCACTTCCCATCCGCGTGCCGTAGAGCAATGTAACGCTATTCATCAAACGATTATTATCGCCAATAACGACATTCTTATCAATAAAGCAGAAAGGTCCTATTTCGCAATTCTCTCCAATTTTAGCCTCGGGATCGACGTAAGCCAAAGGACTTATCTTATTTGCCATAGCTATTCAATGATTATTTATTTTCAACAAGTTGAGCCGTAAACGATGCTTCCATAACAGCTGTTTCGCCCACAAATACAAAGCCATGCATTGATGCAATACCATGACGAATAGGGGCTGTCATACGCACCTTGAAAAGCAGCGTATCACCGGGTACAACCTTTTGACGGAATTTTACTCCATCTATCTTCAAGAAATAAGTACTACATTTCTCTGGATCTTTCATTGTGTTCAGCGTGAGCAAACCGCCTGCTTGAGCCAAGGCTTCGATTTGCAAAACACCAGGCATAACAGGCTCTTGGGGGAAATGACCTTGGAAGAAAGGCTCATTACTTGTAACATTCTTAACAGCCACAATATAGTCGGAACCCATTTCAATGACTTTGTCTACCAACTGCATCGGATAGCGATGTGGTAGCAAAGCACGAACACGATTGATATCCATCAATGGTGCTTGATTTGGGTCGTACTTCGGAGCTTGTACTTCGTGCTTGCGAATTTCTCGACGCATCTGTCGTGCAAACTTATTATTGATGGTATGACCAGGTTTGGTAGCAATAATCCTACCTTTCAGCGGGCGACCAATCAGTGCCATATCACCAATGATGTCCAACAATTTATGGCGAGCGGGTTCATTGCGCCATTCAAGCGGGCGGCGCTGTATATAACCTAACTTCGTTGCGTCACGATGATCCACATGGAGATTGTCGGCCAAGAGGTCGAGCGCACCTTGTTCCATAGGTGTTTCATAGATAACAACGGCGTTGTCCAAATCTCCCCCTTTGATAAGTCCCATCTTGAGCAGCGGCTCTATTTCTCGAACGAAAACAAAGGTGCGAGCAGGAGCTATCTCCTTTCCGAAATCTTCCATATTATCGAGCGTGGCAAACTGGCTACCAATAAACTCTGAATCGAAAGAAATCATAGCCGTCAGAGAGAATTGCTCATCGGGCAGAATGATAATGCTAGAGCCTGTCTTATCATCGCGGAATTCTATCTTACGCTTGATAACAAAGAAATCTTTCTCTGCATTCTGCTCTTCAACACCCACTTTCTGGATATTGTCCATATAGATTTCCGCACTACCATCGAGGATAGGAAACTCTGGTCCGTTCACCGATATAAGGCAGTTGTCAATACCACTGGCATACAAGGCGGCCATGGCGTGCTCAATCGTGGAGCAACGAGCCTCACCTTTCGCAATAACTGTACCACGAGAGGTGTCTACCACATTTTCAGCGATGGCTTCAATGAGTGGCTCTCCTGGTAAATCGATACGCTGAACTTTATATCCGAAATTCTCTGGAGCGGGATTGAACGTCACTGTCAGGTTTAGGCCTGTATGAAGTCCTTTCCCAAAAAGAGAAAAACTTCCTTTGAGAGTTTTTTGCTTAAACATAGTCTATACGTTTCATTTATTTTCGAAAGCACGCTTCAGATCGTTCACGTCCTTCCACAATTCGGGGAGATTCTTGAATACTGCAGAACAACGGGCAAACTGGCGAGCATCCATTGCAGGCGAGCCAATAATAACCTGGTCTGATTTACGCACTTTTCCTGCAATGCCTGCTTGTGCTCCGCTACGAGTGCGATCGGCTATCTCTATATGACCAGCAATGCCAACCTGTCCGCCAAACATACACCACTGGCCTATCTTGGTTGAGCCGGCTACTCCCACTTGAGCCGACATCACTGTGTTTTCACCAATATCGCAATTATGAGCGATTTGAACAAGATTATCAAGCTTCACGCCCTTGCGCACATAGGTTGAACCCATAACGGCACGATCCACACAAGAATTAGCTCCTATTTCGACATCATCTTCAATGATGGCATTACCAATTTGAGGAATCTTCTCATAGCCCCCATCTATCGGAGCAAAACCAAAGCCATCAGAACCGATGCAGCAACCTGAATGAAGAATCACGCGATTGCCAACATGACAATCGTGATAAACAGACACATTTGGATAGAGAATACAGTTCTCCCCCACTGTTGCACGTTCTTCTACGACTACTCCTGCATAGAGTTGTGAGCCATCACCGATAACAACATTTTCGCCTACATAAGCATGTGGACCTACATAAACATTCTTACCGATTTGTGCCGTTTCTGCTACACAAGCCTGTGGGTGAATGCCTACGCGTGGTTGTGACATCGCTTGCTGATACAACGTCAGCAACCGTGCAACACAAGCACGTGCGTCTTCAACACGTATCAACGTGGCGGTAACAGACTTAGATGGCTTAAAATCTTTATTGACTAATACGACACTAGCCTTCGTGTCGTAGAGATAGTGTTCGTAGTGAATATCAGAGAGAAAAGTAATGGCACCAGGCACACCTTCCTCTATCTTTGCAAACGTAGTTACAACGGCCTTGGGGTCTCCCTCAACCTGTCCCTGCAAATACGCTGCAATCTGCTCTGCATTAAATTCCATAGCGTGATTATAATCTTATAATATGCGAAGATAAAGGAAAGTAAACGAAAATGCAAAAAAGCTTAGTCTTTTCTCATTCCCAAGCTACTTTTCAGTAGCTTCTGTGAAACTTTGAAAGACTAACAGATAAAACTCATTTTTGCTTTTAAAAATCCCACTTCTCCATGTTTAACTTCAAACTACATTCGTTCTCTCTCGGTAATTTCATCCTCCAACATCAAAACATAAATTTCAAGGACTTAACTTGGAGGAGGAAAGGCACTTTATTTTACAATGTTCTTTTCTATTCTAGAAAATGGAAAAGACATAAAATCCGTCAATGCAATAAAAGAAAAAGAAGAAGAAGATGTTAGTGGCGGAAGATCTTCTTTATTTGAAGGCTAAAGCGACTTGAATACCAATAGTTTTTCAAAATAAAACAAGAAATTTCACTAGACAGAAGCCTATTTTCCCTTATCCTATCAACTGATATTATAAGGATGTCAGCTGACTTCCTTATAGCGTTTGAAAATTCTCTTATTGTATTTTACATTCCCCTAAGAAAAAAACAGGAATAGAGCGATTTTTAAGAAGCTCAAGAATACGTTATTTTAGTGCATGTATTCATTAGCTGATTTTCAAGCGATTCTCAGCGTCATAGACTGCAATATTCTTTGACACCTTTCATCTTTTTAGATTTCCATAAGAGAAGGATGAAGTGACAAAAGATAAGAAGAGCGTACCTCATATGAGATACGCTCTTCAAAATTATGGATCGAAAGAGAATCTTATTCGTGTGGATTTCTCAAATACCAGTTACTCTGTGTCATCAGCGTATTATACAACGTAGCATTGTAAACATTGGGCTGTTCATAGAGTTTGAGGTTCGTACTGCGACGGGCAATTTGCCATGCCATCCAGCTTGTGCCATGAGTTGCGGGGAAGCTGCCAGATGTATCACTGTTCTTATGACGAGCGAAACGGCAGAGGTCGGCAAAACGATAACCTTCGAAACCTAACTCACGTGCACACTCATCAGAAATAAGGTCTTCAACAGCATCAATCTCCAAGGGATTAGCTTCAGAAACACTTGGAGCTGCTACTTCTGAATAACTCCAACGCAAAGTATCAAGCTGTGTTGGACCTGTAGGAGCTAACGTAGAGAGCAACTTACGAGCATGGGAACGAACACCTGCTGACATATTGTTCATACGATTTGCTTCATCAAGGATACGTTGAGCCACGAGCACAAAATAAGTGTTCTGCTTATCTTGTTCTTTGTACAAGCCACCGCCCAATTCGTTTATACCAATATTCTTTGTGAATGGAGGTTCTGACAGATTGAAATCTGCAAAGTCTGCATCAGCATGGAAACGAACAAGTTCGTCAGCATCAATACCAATCATGTCGTGTTCAACAGTTGTACTATCAATAACAGAAGTTATATATTTAGTATGCTTCGTATCATTATAGACAGTGTCAGCTTTGAGACCAGGAATGCGCTGACCATTCAAACCACCGCGAAGAATTGAGAAAGCCAAGTGAGGATAGCCACTACGGTTGAGAGCTTCAGCCAGGCGAAGATATACTTGATTAGTACGATAGAGATCAATCACATAGCGGAAAGCGAAGCTTGTAGGCCATGGATTCTCAGAAGAACTACTACCAAACTTCTGAATGAAACGTATGTGACCAGCTTCAGTGGTCACTTCTGGTGCTGTTCCATAATAGCGAGCATCACCATTATCGAGATGTTTAACATCTGTAATCACATCTGCTGTCTCTTCATAGAAAACATAGCCTAGATTTTTGTTGAGAGCATTAAAACGCTGAGAAGGACCAATCTGACGATGCTTATAATTAGCTTTCAGAGAAATCTGACCACTAGTCGTCGTAGTTGAAGTCGAGGAAGAAGAGGAACTGGAAGAGCTCTCATTCGTCGTAGTGGCATTAGAAGAATGAATATCAAAGCCATAGATGGATGGAATACGCGTCAGAGTCGTACCAAAAGCAGTATTGGCTGCGGAAGGAATTTCAGTGATAGAACGCTTAGATAAATTACTTGATTCCGAATATAGACTGGCCCAACTTGAACTACGGGGAATATAGGTTTCAGTATTTCCCGTACGAGACTTTACAACAGATGCTCTGTAAGAGGTGGAAACAAGTGCTCCAGCATTCTTCAGATAATCATAGTAATATTTTGCAGCCTTAGAAAAATCTGACTTACTTGCACCACGAAGGAGGTAGAGATCACCTAAAACGAGGTCACCATGGAACAACATATTGGCATGCTGGATATTACCTGCACCAGTATTAAAAGAACCATAATTGGGAAGGCCATACATTTTTTCATAAGCCAAGGCTTGTTCTAAGTCTGACTTAACAAGATCTAGAAGATTGTCGGGGGTTGCCCAAGCTTCAGGATTCTTTTCCCAACCAGTATTGGCACTATGAACAGGCTTCGTGATATAAGGAACACGGCCATAATTCTGCACCAACTGCATGTAAGTCCAAGCACGAATCAGCATAACCTGAGCTGCTTCTTTACGCATATAATAGATGCTATTCTTAGAAGCTAAAGTATCTACTTTCGAAAGATAGAAATTACACTGGTTGATAACTTTATAATAAGCTGAACGGTTTAACAACGCATTTTCTCCATCAGCAGAACGCTTGAAATTAGCAATGTCTGCAATAGAGTCAGAAGTAAACATCGTTGTATCTGCCAAATCGCCACGAAGCTCACCGAGCAAAGTGTTTTGCTCTACAACATCCTGAACGTTTGCGAGAATACCGAGATAGAAGTTCACCGTATCTTTGCCGTTAAAGTTCTCGGCATAACGATTCAAATCAGGGGTCAGCATATCTTCGCAGGACGTCGTTGTTGCACCGAGTCCCAAAAGTAAGGCGAAAAGACCTAAAATAGATTTTGCTTTCATTGTTGTGATATTTGTAGTTGACTGGCAATCTGTGCGAGAATGATAGAGTAAGACTCTACACATTCTCCACAAATTGACTAATCTTTATACATTACAAGTTGATAGTTACGCCGAAATTAAAGCTACGACTCGAAGGGAGATATCCTGCATCAACACCCTGATAAAGGACGCCATTGCCAACAGAAACCTCTGGGTCTGAGCCGAGATATTTAGTAACCGTGAATACATTGTTTACTTCACCCCAAACAGAGAGTCCTTGCAACCAGCTCAGATTCAATGGAAGTTTGTAAGTAAGGCGAAGTTTCTTGAGCTTCAAGAAAGAACCATCTTCAATCCAGCGATCAGAGAAACGCTCATTGTTTACCCACTCTTCATTGGTGGAAGCCATCGGACGAGGAACGTCTGTTACTTGACCTTCGTAACGCCAGCGATTAACAACGGCTGTAGTCTGATTCCAAATATTGTTTTGGGCTTCAAGCTGAGAACGCTGGTAGTTGAAGACATCATTACCCAGAGAATACTTGAAGATAAGATCCAGCGTAAGTCCCTTCCAAGACAACGTGGTATAGAGGTTACCATAAATCGTTGGATTGGGATTACCAATTTCAACCATATCAGCTTCATTGATCCAACCGTCGCCATTCTGGTCTACGAAATGTACATCACCAGCTTTGAAATTGCGATAAGGACTAGATGCTATGCCGGTCGGATAACGGAGATATCCATACTTACCTGCTTGAGCTGCTTGGGCATCAGTACTAAAGACACCTGCTGTCTTGTAGCCATAGAAGACATCTACAGAACGACCTACAGCTGAAAGTACATTCTTGTTACCATAAACATTAGATAACACACCGTGGAGAACTTGAGCAGATCCTTCAATGCGCTTGCCATTTGCATCAAGAGGATAAGAAGTGATATAGTTCAAGTCTGAAGTTGGCAACTTGGTCAATTCATTCTTGTAATGACCGATGGTAAAACCTGCTTGCCAACGCCAATCTTTATGATTAACGAGAACAGCATTAACATTGAACTCAACTCCTGTATTCTTCAAAGCACCATCGTTAGCCCACATTGTTCGAAGACCAGTGATGTCACTAACAGATTTCTGTGCCAAGAGATTCGACGTTTTTGCGTAGAACCAGTTGAGGCCCAAAGATAATCTATTGTCGAACATATTGGTATTCAAACCAATATTGAACTTACGAGTTGTTTCCCACTGAATGGTAGGATTCTCTATATTGGCAAGAACAAGAGATGTCGCACGATCCAAGAACTTGCGGTTAGCAAAATAAGTACGACTTGCATAGTAATCAACATCGTCGTTACCACTTTCTTCATAACCAGCTGTCAATTTCAGATAGTTAATGGCTTTTACATTGAACCAATCTTCATTAGACACGACCCAACCAGCCTGGAGTGAAGGGAAGAAGCCCCAACGAACACCAGCTAACTTAAGACCACCCTTAGCTTCTTTACCAAAACGAGAAGAGGCATCCATTGCTACAATAGCATTCAGGAAATAGCGATTACGATAGTTGTAACTACCATTTACATAATAGCTCAAATTATTCCAAGTGTCGTTTGTGCCACCGTAGTCTTTATACTGCAATGAATAAGACATATTGGGCATCTTATCATTGTCGTTGTTATAACCAGAAACATGGCTATCACTATAAGAATATGCAGAGTAGCGGAATCCGCCTAAGACATCTACAGCGTGTGCCCCAAACTGACGAGCCCAATTCACTTGGAAGTCATTGAACAAAGTTGTTTCCTTACCAAACTGTGAGCGTACAATGCTATAAACATCTCCCAAACCTTCAACCTCCATAGTAGGAGTACCATTATAAGGCAGATAGTACTTCTCATTTGAACGGTTCAAAATGTAGCTGAAGCGATTCTGAATAGTGAGGTATTTATTGATTTGGTATTTGGGAGCAATGTTTAGATTAAACTGAGTTTGTTCCTGATAATTCTTATTATTTCCTTCACCATTAAGCAAAGTCCAATAAGGATTAACGAGTCCTGCAAATCCATAATCTTTAGCAAAAGAGAAAGGATTATTTGTATCGTTATAATTTTTACCAGCATAAACCTTATCTGTATGACCAAGATACAGACCACCATTCTTATAGCCTACAAAATAAGCATAGGGACTAATGAATGGGGACTGGATAAGGCCAAGAACATTCGGAGATGAAATATGGCGTCTAGAATAATCCTCTGCCCAACCATTATCACGTAGGTTATATGCATTACGTGCATAACCTATATCAATAGATGAGGTAAGATTCTTTGTCAGCGTAACATCTGTATTGAAGCGAATGTTCAAACGATTAAAGTCATTTTTCTTTGCAGTAGCATTACTCTGAGTGAAACCTAGAGACAGGTTATACATTGCAATGTCATCACCGCCTTCTACACCAACCTTATAGTTTTGAGTAAATGCTGTACTATAAAGATCCGACTGCCAATCCGTATTGTTATGATACATCGGATAGAACAAATAGCTAGGATCTTCATTCAAGAATGGAATATTTTGACTAGAAGAGAGGCTCTTTGCATACTCAGTTGTACCCAAGAATTCAGAAATGTAGCTGCGATACTGATTACCATCCATTACAGGAATCTTATTGTGGACTGTTTCAAAACCACCATAAGCACGAATCTTAATGCGGGTAACCATACTACGGCCACGACGTGTGGTGATCTTAATGACACCATTCGCACCGCGCGAACCATAAAGAGCTACGCCATTCTTGATAGTTTCAACATTTTCAATATCCTCAGGATCTATAATATTGAAAAGATTATTAACAAAACCATCATGAAGAGTCGTACGATTGTACTGCATATCTTGCACTACACCATCAATAACGACAAGTGGTTGCGTATTTGCATTCAAAGAATTCAAACCATTCATCAGCAAGAAAGCGCCTTGTGCAGGCATTCCACCACGGTTAATTGCGCGAACACTTCCATTCAGATGATTCTCAATATCATTCTCAATCGTAGTTGCACTTGAATTATCAAGGCCCATACTAGCAGTATTGAAAATATCGGTACCATCTTTATAAAGAGGTTTTACGATACCATTATACAAAACTGCATCTTGCTTTTCAGAACCTTTGATACCCAATTGTACTGCATTGTAACCATCCAGATTGATGTACAAAGCAGTTACGAATGTAGGGACAGAAATAGTATAAGCACCATTTTCATCAGTCATCGTAGTGTAGAAGCGATTACTCAAAGCTTGTACACGAACACCGGCTAAAGGCTTTTTTGTTGCCGCATCGAAAATATGGCCAGAAACTTGTTTCATTTCATACTTCGGTGCCACTATCTTAGCCTTGGCTGGAGCGACCTTTGTCTGAACCGCAACTGCGGTAGTGTCTGCCTCTTGAGCTGACAGCACGCATGTACCAGACAGCATGAAAAGGCATACACCTGCACGAATAACTCCCTGCATCATGTTAGTTCGTTTTATATTATTCATCTTAGACTTACTTTTTGTATGTTAACAAGAATTACTAGTCGCGAACGGGCTCAAGAATCACTTTGCTGATGTTCAGGGATTTCGTTTTACCACGAGTCTGATTTCTACGGGAGAGCGTGAAACGCAGACGTGGGAAAGAAACATAACCAGCAGGCAGATTTACATAGCACTTCGGGAACTCAAATGAATCAAAGAGAACATAGCTCTGGATTGAATCGTTGGAAATTGTAATGTTTCTTGCACTACCTATGGAACGATTGGTTACGTCGTCAATGATATCACAATCAAACGTTGTAGTTTCCTCAATTTCTTGCCCTGTCGTACGATCGTACTGGATATTAGCGATATTCGTACGGTTCGGAAGCATAATAGCACTGATTTTATACTTTGTACTATAAATATTATTCAAGATGATATCGACAGTCATGTTACCGTTTGATGCTTCAAAGCGACGATACATATTGTTCTCAACACTACCCTTCACATTTTCGTTACGATTAGCGGGAGTCAATTCAACAAGTGTTCCTTGACGAGTAGTCAGAGCGGTTAAGTCATTTTGAGTTGTAGCAATAAAGAAACCATACTGCAATTTAATTTCGTTCTTAGAAACAATTGAATAAGCAGGATTTACATTATAGCTATTGACTGCGTATATGTAACCATTTGAAGCTTTATATGGAGACTGTCCATTAAAGATAGGATTGACACCACCTGGATTGGAATTATAATAAGTCACATTATTTGTAGACTTAATAGAATCTGCATGAGTAGCGTAATGATTCACCTGAGCTGAATCTGTCTGATTTGCAACAGGGAATTGGCTAGTACTGAAGAAAGCGCTACTAATAAGCATATCTTTTGCACTATAAGATTGCAGAGAGTCAGCGTTCACACGGAGTGCGTTATTATCTGTCTTATCAAAAACACGACGCTCACTTGACCAATCATAGGCATAACTACTACCGTACTTGAACAAAGAGCTGACAGAATTGAATGCTGTCTCAAAAGCAGCATCAGAAGGAAGAACTGCAATGTAGAGTGAGTCTTCATTCTTTACTCTTGCACCACAAGCATCTAAAATCTTGTTAGTCTGGTGGTATACTGAATCAACATATACCATCTGGCCATTTTCATTCATCGCACCTTGAGTACTACCAGATTCAGAGAAAGTTTCCTTGTCTACTTTTGGATCTTTCAACGCTGCCCAAACCTTTGAAAAATTAGGGTTTGCAGCAAGATAATCATATATATTATAGGCAAAAGGAGAACGGCCATTTAGCAAATGCAAAGAACCATTTGCTGACACAATATTACCTGCAGAAGCATCAACAGCTACGGAATTAAACAGATTATGAGAAACCTCGTAGACACTAACCTTAGCATTCAGCAGACGTACTTTTTGTGTACCAACATTAGACTCGTTGCTAAAACGTGCAATATGGTTCAGAACAAATTGATTGGCAACATCATAGTTGATTTGCCAAGCTTCTCGATTAGACTGTGATGTCGGGTCAGAAGACTGTGCTAACAATTGATCACGCTTATCAAGTAATTTCAAATAATAAGATGCATTGTACGTACCATCTTTAGGTGCCCAAACAGTGAACGTCTGAGCCTGATTAAGAAGCTCACCCAGAGTTTGCTTTCCACTCTTGTCGTTAGCATTCTTCATCACATACGTACGACTCATAATCATAGCGAGAGAGTCTGTAGCACCATTGCTTTGTATGTTTTCCCAAAGAGTTTTGGAAGAAGCAGCGCCACTTTTTACATCATAATGGTCGTCGGAGCAAGCAGTTGTTCCTAAAAGAACAAGTGCCCCCATAAAGCCATAACGAGCAAAATTTATATATTTCATATTCTTTTCTGTTTTCAATCGGTTATTGGAATGAAAAGTGGGCAGTCTCCAAAGGAACAGAGACTAACCACTTTCATATTTTTACCATGGATTCTCTGCAGCAGAACCATTATATACGTTAGAGGGACAATACTCTATGTAGTCCAAGAAGAACTGAGAGTCCAACTTTTTGAGTGCTGATTTAAAACGTATATAGTAGGTCTTGCCTGCTTCCATATATTGGATGCCAACAATACGGCGCACAACACAATAGGTTTTACCATTAGGCAATGCACGAGCTTTAGATGTACCTGTACCGTCACTTGCACCAAAGTATAGGGGGGCTTTCATATAGCCTTGAATACGCAAGTTCTTATCGTTTTCAATATTGGTTTCAACGTCTGGCACATCATCTTGCCAATTCAATTGAGGATTAGAGTTGTTGTCAACTGGCTGACGGAGGTCAAGGGGTAATCCTGTCGGTTGCAAGCGATAAGGATCCTCACCAAAATAAGGCTGAGCCATACCACGCAAAGGATTCTGAGAAATACCAAGACGGATTTCGTAAGTACCAGACTTTGGAACTGGCGGGAGACGCAGAGTAAAGTCGAAAAGACCTGCAGCCATAAATTCATCACCTTGATAGTCCGTCCAAGAGGTGCCCCCTGCCCAAGCGGCATTAAGATAAGCGAACTTTGTACCAGAGGATTCGTTTGTAATTGCAGAAAAGTAACCCTTCGGGAAGAAGTGATAGTCAGCACCACGAATAGAATTAGACAACATTTCACTCAAGATTGTTGACAAATCTATACGCATACGTTCTCCACCCAGAGCATCAGCAACTTCTGTTGTCTTTAATAAAATGCCATCAATAGGATAGTAAAAGCCATTAAGCGCATTGTTATCGTACTGACCATTGGTTGCTGAAATCTTCACATTAAGACCTATACCTGGTGCGTGAGCAATCGTGGAAACCTCAGAATAGTCGCCATCAAAACCATCGTTATATTTAGAAACACGATTCAAATATATTTCATGTTCTCCTGTAGGAACTTGAGTCACTTTCAAGATATCATGATATTTACCTACGGTACGATAGTAATCCCATACATCAACAGAATAAGTCAGACGCTGAGGATTTTTCATATCTGCACCATACTTATAGCCATATTCACTCAAGTGTACTACCAATTTATTATAAGGTATACGACCTTCAATAAAGTGATAAGCAACAAAGCGATTAACTGGATTTTCAGGATTTTTCAAATCATTGACATGGCTTGATCCATAAACGGGTTCAAGTTTAGCAAGAATAGCTTGTTTTACTTGTTCCCAGTTTGTAATAGTCCCTTCGGAGTTAGTAGTAACATTGATGCCCCACTCACGCGCATAAACATCATCAGTCTCAACAAATCCAGTAAAGCCTAAATAACGCTTTTGTGGAATTAAGAGGTCACGATAAACAGCGAATGTAGTTCTAGGTTCTTTCTCTTCATGCTCAATATTCTCATAAGCAAGATCACGATCAACAGCCAAAGAATCTGCTAAACCTGTCTCCTCAAGAAGACGACCCATAATCTTCATATTCGGTGCTTGCTGAATCATCTCAGCCACAGTATTTGCAGACGGAGATATCACGCAATTCACGAGATGTACGATACCATTTGAAACTTTCTGATTCTCTTTAATAACAGTAGATGTACCATTGATAACATACGGACTGTTATTTTGAGTAGAATCTTGATGACAAGAAAGTAAACGGTCATTAAGATTGGACAGTGTAAATGTACCAGATGTTGGGAAATCTGGTGTTTCGTAAGCACCTTCTGTTCCATTATCAATCACGCAATTGAACGCGATTAGCTGGGCTTGTTCGTAAGTTAGAGAACTAACATCAGTTGAGCCAGTGAGAGATGAAACATACTTTTTAACAGCTGAATTTGTCGGAGCAAAAACTGTATAATTACCACGAGCTGATAACACTGCTGACAAAGAAGAAGCATTGTCAGATCTACCAAGTTTTACTCGATCAAAGATAGCTTTGATATCAGATAGAGAGTCAGAAGCTACCAAATAATCCGTAACAGTCTTATCCTTGGCTATTGCAAAGTTTGAATCATCAATGTCTTCCTTGCAAGATTGCAGGGAAAAGGCAAAGGTACACAGCAACAAGAAGCTGCAAAATCCTTTGATTCTAGATATTACAATATTCTTTTTCATATTTCCAATATTATTTCTTGCTATATCTGTCCCAAACTGGATTCTGATTCAGTTTACCACCTGCAGGAACTCCATTGACTTTCATTTCATCTGAGAACACAGGATTATAGAGAGAATAAAGCAATTTCAAACGGTTCTTGAGAGAAGTAGAGAGAGACATATTATCCGATAGAGATTTAGTCGGATCGTTAGTAGCTTCAGCCTGACGCACAATATCAAACCAGAATTTACCTTCCCCAACAAATTCTCGTTGACGCTCCTGATAAACTAAAGTCAGCAAATTAGCTGCTGTCTTATCTTTACCATAATAGATATTGAGATTCGTGCGGTCGGTATTGAGACGAGTACTCTTATACTCACTCTGTTCCGTTGCTGTAGCAGGTTTCAGACCTGGATTGTATCTACCGAAGAGAGCATTTACCATATCAAATCCTTCGCAAATATCTGCATTAACAATACCAGAAGCTGTCGCAGCCTTATCTGATTCTGCATGTTTGCGGGCAATAGCCTCTGCCTTCATCAACATAATATCTGAAAGACGATAAACTGGCCAATTGGCATTAGAAGTTGAAGAGGTGCGGAATGTATAGCTTCCACCTTTTCCCATCTCTTGCCAATTATTTGCAGAGACAGAACTTGCAAGGTTTTTGATATACGGATAAACAGCATTAGCAGAGAAGGATGTAACTTGACTTATTTGCATAGTCTCAAGCATGCGGAAGTCCGTACGTCCAAAACCTTTTGCAGACTCATTACTATTGACATTTGCAAACAAAGAATTGACAACAAAGGCAGAAGTAGAAACACCCGAAGAGCTATAGTTACTTAAGTATTTTCCATAAGCCCCATTGACATTGTTTACACCATCAAACTGCACTTCAAAGATACTCTCAGAGGAATTCTTATCACCAAAGATACTATTGTAAGCATCATCGGGAGTACCGCCCGTTACTTCGACAATACGAATCAAAGGATAAGGCTGAGTTTTCTCAATTGTAGAAGCAGAAGTATTCTTCAGCAAATTTTCCTGATATTTTGCTTTCATATAATCCAGTACGGCATCACAATGCTGGATAGCCTTATTAAAGCATTCCTGCGCTAAAGCGTTAGTATAAGCGTCATTTATAACCTTACCTTTTGCCGTACGTGAAACTTTAAGAGTATCTTTCCCAACAATAGAGTCCGTTGTCACATCAGAAATATTAATGATGTGTCCATAGGGAGTATTCGTTGGTTTCTTCGTATAATTTTTGAGAAGACATCCACGCCAAAGGTACATATCTGCAAGTAAGGCACGGATACCACGCTTCGTGAAACGCCCTTTATTATCGTTTTCGGAACCAAAGTTATCAGCTGCATAATCTTTTACGACCTCTAAAGAATCTATAAGATCGCCAAGAATAGCAACTCCGGGAGTTGCAGGGATACGCGCTGCCATGGCTTGCTTATCTGTTGACACTGGTTCAGAAACGTAAGGTACATCACGGAATGCACGAATCAAATAAAAGTAGTACAACGCACGAAGTGCTTCCATTTCAGCCTTGATAGGACGCCATTCACCAGTTCCAAGACTAGGGTCTACACCTTTATTAACCATTTGCTGACCTTTAGAGAGAACAAGGTTGCAATAATTGATACCAGTATAAAAGGTAGCCCAAGAGAACATATTCTCTGAAGGCATGAGAACACCGTCTTGTAAATGAAGCAGCGATGTATTATCCAACTTCATTAACTTAAAGTTATCTGAGCGAAGTTCTCCCCACAGCATAACACTTGGAGTGGTACGATTGAGAATCGTATAAGCACCTGCACGGACATTATTAAGGTCGTTCTTATCCTCCCAGAATTTTTCTTCTGTAATCTGGTCGGTCGGATAGACGGTCAAGTAATCGTCACATGATTGCAATACTCCACCAAAGCAGAGAATACCTGCTAAAGAGAGTAACTTGACATATATTTTATTCATTTTCATTGTCTTCTTCCAATTAGAAACCAAAGTTCAAACTAAAGGTAAAGGAGCGAGAACGCGGAGTTTGTGAACTATCGGTACATGGGCTAAATCCATAAGCCGAATGTTCAGGATCTACACCTGAATACTTCGTCCAGAACAATAAATTGTTTCCAGAGAAAGCAAAACGAAGCGAACTCAAGCCATACTTCTTCAACTGCTTAGCAGGAACTGAATAAGAAAGCTGGAAGTACTGGAAACGAAGGAAGTCACCAGGTTCAACATAGCGATCGCTAATCAATGCATTATAAGATACACCGATAGATGCATTCATCGCGCGTGGAATCTGAGTTACTTGACCATTCTTTCTCCAACGATGGTTCACAGATGCACTTTGATTGCGGTTTGTACGCATATCTTCGGCGTACATACGTGCAAGGTTTAGAATCTTATTACCTATACGGAAGTTGAAGTTAGTCTTTAACTGCCAGTTACCATAAGTTAAGTCGATACCAAAACCACCATTTACTTTCGGGTTAGAACCGCCAAGGTATACAATATCCAATTGATTGATTTCACCATCATGGTTAATATCATCATAGATTACATCACCACCCTGGAATTGATAGTTAATACCTCCATAGTTGTACATCATCGGTAGCGGATTACCATTCTTATCGTAAATCACATTACCTTGAGCATCACGGGCGATAGGAGCCGTCTTACCCGAATTCTTCGCTGTATTACGATTTGTTCCATCAGGATTATTAGGAGTATTTCCACTATAGAAGTATTGGTTCTTATCATCATTCAAGAAATAACCATTATGCGCATAGTCGTATGCATAGATACCCTTGTAGCGATAACCATAAATACCACCTAAAGCATTACCAATCTGAACACGGCGTAATACTTGCTCATTCTCATAATTCACCTCTGTGTTATTACTTGCCAAAACGGAAGCATCCATTTGGGTGATAGTATTTATGTTCTGAGCAATATTGAAACGAAGTTTTGCACTAAACTTTCCAACCTTAAAGATTGGACGTGTAGTGAGATAAAGTTCCCAACCTTCATTTTTCATTGAACCTACATTCGCATAATCCAAATGAGCATAACCTGTTGAGGAAGGAACACTTACACCGCTATTAAGCAAATCAGTCGTTCTCTTATTATATATATTCAAATCAAACTGCAAAAGGTCTTCTAATAAATTTAAGTTGAAACCTAAGTTCCAAGACTTTGTCTTCTCCCACTTCAACTCAGTGAGGCGAAGATTAGAAGGAACGATAGCTGTTACACCATTATAAACACCTGCTGCTGAATACTTATTAAAGATTAGTCCCTCAGAACCTGGAGCATTACCAGTAATACCCCAACCCGGACGGAAAGCCAACATACTTACAACTTTCTTAAGAGGCTCAAAGAATTTCTCACTACTGATATTCCAACGACCTGACACACCTGGGAAGAATCCCCACTTACTGCCAGAACCAAAACGGGTGCTACCATCAGCACGCAACGTAATGTCAGCAGAATACTTAGATTCAGCAGGAGAGGATCCATAAGCATAGTGGATAGAGCTGATACCACTCATAGTGTGACCTTTACCAGTCGAAGTACTACTACCTGTTAGATAACCAGGAACAGTTGCATCAGTAATACCACCATTAATACCAGAATTACTAGAATTTTGGCGAGTACTATTACTTGAACCTACCTCGAAACGTGCAAGAACTTGAAGGGAATGCTTGTTATTGTAGAAATAGGGTTTAAATACAAAAGAATGACGAGTCGTGAACTGAAGATTCTTGAAATCAGAATTAGAAGTCAAGTCAACACCATCAGACCATGCACGAGACGTAAGACTGTGAGGATAATATGCATCACGAGTTTCAGTATAAGCATTCATATACACTTCACCCGTATAATTCAACTGAGTTTCATCATCAGCCTTACCTAAGAGCTTGTATTCCAAAGAGAATTGTGGGGTAATGGTGTAAGTAGACCATCTACGCCAAGCCTGATTTGCAATTGCAACAGGATTACCATTTCTCACCATATCAGCAAGATAGTAAGAAGAACGGTTACTATTAGCACCGACTAAACCTGCAGCACCTGCAGCAGGAGGCATAATGAAGTATTCACCTGTATTGTAATACTCACCTACTCCATCAGCAGTTTCACGATATTCATTACGATAAACTGTCATATTAGGCATTGCCTGATATGCATAGTTCAGAAGATTATCGTCGTAGTTCTTATCATTCTTTGTATATGTAAGACCAAAATCAGAAGTAAACTTGATACGATCACTCACCCAATAGTCCAAAGCCAGACGCGTTGTGAAACGATCCAAAGCTTGCTTAATAATGGTACCTGTTTCGTGAACATAAGAACCAGAAATACGGAAGGTTGCTTTTTCACCACCACCTGCAACAGCGAGATCAACACTATGAGACTGACCGAATTGTGTTACTTCTTTGAACCAATCAGTATTCTTATTATAATTACCATAATAAGCTGGATAGTTCTGGAGATACATAATTTCAGCAATACCAGAAGCATTGTCGCTCTGAGTTGGGTTGAAGTAGGCCTCCTTCAACATCATAGTGTAACCATCACCATTGAGCATCTTCATGCCCTCAGGCTGCCATGAGCCATTGAAACGATAACCAACATTCACCTTAGTTTTACCGCGGGCACCACGACGAGTCACAATCTCAATTACACCATTAGAACCACGAGAACCCCAGATAGCTGTTGCTGCAGCATCCTTGAGGACGTTGATACTTTGGATATCTTCAGGGCTAACCTGCAACAAAGTAGCAAACTGTTCTTGATTTTCAAGATTAGAAAGATCGAGTTCGCTACTGTTATAATCTTCCATAATATAACCATTGACAACAATTAGCGGTTCTTGAGAACCGTTAATCGAAGATACACCACGCAAACGCATGGATGTACCAGCACCAAGGTTACCAGAATTTGCAACAATGTCCAAACCTGCAATCTGTCCCTGCAAAGCTTCACCAGCAGTTTCAAAAGAGAGACCTTCCATGTCGTCCATGTTAAGTGTCTGCTTAGCTACAGAAATTTCACGTTCAGGAATTGTCAAACCATTCGATTTCACACGACGTGTCCCCGTAATAATTGCTTCCTTCAAACTACTTTTATCCACAAGCTCTATACGGAACGAGCGCTGTGCGCCAATGGTTGTCACTTTAGTGACATAACCAATATAAGATACTTGGAGTCGGTTATTGGGATTCTTGATGGCCAATGAGAAATTACCATTTGCATCGGTCTGCGTTGCAGAAACGTTACGGTTATTGGCATCTTTCTCAATTACGTTTGCCATAACAATCGCACCTTCCCCTTTACTCCATACATGACCAGTGATTCGAGTCTGTGCAAATGCAATAGAAAAGCAGAAACACAGAACGAGGGTCAGTAGATACTTCATGTTATTCATAATACTATATTATTTGCGTGGTCTGTATTTTGCAACAAATCGTCTTGCACTGCCAGATGTTGTCCAAGCACTATCATAACGGCCGGATTTTAACTTCATAAAATTGAGAACTCCATCAATCTGATGAATAGCAGCATAAGAAGAGACCTTAACATAACGAGATTGCGTCATATTAGAAGGAGCTCTATCAAAGTTCATGTCACGGGCAACCAAATTATAAGGCGCAATAACATGACGAGTATCACCATTAAGGTCCTTTAATTCAATTGCATTTGTCGTTTGCTTCAAGCCAATAGACATATACACATTTCTATCGTTATCAATACAAGATGTTTGATACGTGCCACTATTAGTAGCATTGTCCACATAGAAAGCATTGTCTTGGAAGTGATACTTCAAGAAGTTCACAAGGCATACAATCATAGCTTGTGCCTTAATCTTTGCATCAGAATTTACTACACCAGTTGCAGCGTCCGTATTTGCATCGAGATAATTTTGAATCGAAGTCCAAGTAGGCAGACCATTAGCAACAGCTGCAGCAATAGCTGCATTAGTAGGAATGTAAATAGTATAACGGTAGTTATTGAAGAAACGGACCAGCTTTTCTCCATTTGCAGGATGATTACCAGCATTGTCTTCAGCTACAAAGATACGATACTTATTCTGCTCGTTGTTCCAAAGAGCTGCTTCATTAGCCTTTCCGTTAATACTATCTTTAAAGCCTGCCTTCTGAAGTAATTCTGAGTCAAAGAAATTACAGAGATCATAGAATTGACTGAATTCTGAATGATCGCGCATAATTGCGAAAACCGAATTCATTGTAGGTTGCATCGGGCGATCGAGCAAGTAAGTCATACCATTACCATAACCATTCTTTTCAGAAGTCATGTCAAAACCTTCCGTAACAGTACTTACATTGTTATTGTCTGCAGAAGCATCGCTATTTTGATCCAATTGCAAACCACCTTCTACCTTCATTCCACGACCATTATTATTAGCATCGCCAGCATGAGCCAAATAGATAGGAGCGCCACTGCGAGAGGTGAAGAAACGATTACCAGCATTCATACCTCTAGTATCATTGTTCTCATGAACCACAATATGCTGATTTACCATTTCAATGAGCAACTCACGTTTTGTTGCACCATAGTCGTTATTCGCATAGGAATTATCCAAAACGTCATTGGGCAATGACTGATAACGGCCTGTAACTTGACCGTCTACAGAAGCATCTCTATCCTTATCAGGATTGTATTTGCGGGCAATAGCTTTGATGGGCAAACGAGGAGAGTTATCCGTTGCAGAAGTTGCACCATACTCGAAAGTCCAATAACGACGATTGGAAGGAATACCACTTGACATAGATACAGGATCCACATAACCATACTTTGCAAGTCCGTCATCTGTCGGAACAAAGAAAGAGAAGCGGCTCTGCATAGCTTTCAAGTAAGTACTAAAATACTGCTTCAAGGGAGCGCTTGTATAAGAAGTACCATCAATATATGGTTCATCTGCACGCAACACTGAGCGAATCACCTTCGTGTTTGATTGAAGGATAGCTGGTGCTATTACAGCTGCATAGTCAGCAGGAGTAATAACAGTATTCATTATATATACCACACCATTATTAGCAAGAAGAGTCTTTTCAAACAAATTCTTGTAAGCAGCTTCACTTCCATAAGTTGTTGCTGGGAACATTTGATCCTGAGCATCATTCATAATGGTCAAGTACTTGCTAGGAACGGTCTCTGCATAAGAGTCCTTCATCAAGTTATTAACAAGTGCTTGGATCACACTCAGAGGAATCTGCTGAATATTGAAAAGCAAATTCTCTTCTGTATTTGCCTTCTTACCATAACGACTGATAAGCACACGACCACCACCATTGAGGAAGTATTCCTTCATAGCTTTATCACTCGGTACGAACATTGCCGCCATATCATTCTCTTTCTTAGTAGAAGAAGATATCGCATATGTATTCCAAGCTGGGTCAAAGCCTAGTTTTGGAAAATCCCCCAGCGACTTTCCTTTTGGATCAAGGGCAATAGCAACGTTACCTTGAGAGTTTGAAGAAATATAACGCTTCTGGAAAATTGAGTCACCATTTATATTATGAAGAGCTGAATATTCGTCCGTCAATGTACGAGAAAAGTATGGCGCACTAAAACGATCTAGCAAAGCATTGAAATACTTCGTATCACCATTTGTACGAATCACCTCAGCCATATTAGGAGGAGTCACAAGAACTGAATCGAGAACGTGATAGTAACCATTCAAACAAGTCACATCTTGTTCAACAACTCGACGATTGTAGATATAGCTACGATTCTCAGTTTCAGGCCAGCTTCCATTTGGAAGGTTCAGAATGAAGGCAACATCATCATGCTTCACTTTCTTCTCATTCATATTTCCTTCGAGGAAGTGAGTCATCATTGGATTAGTTGCATCCACTGCCATATATATACCACCGCGAGCTTCTCTACGGTAGTAGTTCCAGTATTTAGTATCACCTACATCCGTACCATCAGCATCAGGCTGATTAAGATTTTCAGGCAACTGATACCATCTCCAATACGGCACTGTGTCAGTTGCCGTTGCATTAGAGACTTGGCGTAAACACAAGTTTTTACCATTATTTTCTGTATTGGAGAGCTTCTCCATTACATACGCATTATTCAACATCGAGTTGTTGAGCAATACGCGCTTCTGATTTGTTGAGAGCTGATCATAGCTTCTAATGGGATTACCATTGCCATCTTTCCAAGTTGTGGTTTGGAAGAAATGTTCATAGGCTTTGTCATCGGCCACAAAGAGCGTCAAGCTACCCGTCTTCGACAGCACATCCTTATACCCCAAATCATTCACCAGACGAATTGTAGTCTTAAATGTTCTGTCGGTACGGTTATTCAACTCATCATATATACTCGCTCCAAGAAACGCTGGTTTCTTTTCATCCAGATCATTATCCGAACAAGAGTAAGTAATACCGCAAGTTGAAAGCAAACACAACGCACCTAGCATTGCAGTTCCCAATCGGTTAAATCGGTCCTTCATACCTTTAAGTAATTGATTATTTTGTAGTTATATTTAATTCAGTGTTTACACACAATTATACGTTGGGACAAAGATAATTTTTTCTTATCATTTGACACGCAAGTATTGCAACTAATAAATTATTAGTTTATATTTTTTAACAATTAACAAAGGTAAATATGGTTAAGTATTGATGGATTGGTACACAGCATTTATAGAAAACAAATGCTATAGAAGAATAACTAATCCACAATTACATCCTAAAAAACAATAGATTACGTATTTTAAAAGCACTCACGTTTCCGACAATTAAAATTTATGAGCAGAAACACAAGTGCTTAAAAAATACTTTAAAATATCTCAAAATTGAGAACCTAACGAGGCTTCTAAAATAAATCCGAAAAGGACGAAACTAACTATAAATTAAGAGAGTGCTAAACGAGCAATTCCTTCTACTTCTATCAACCAACCAGGGCGACATACACGAGCCTCAACAATTAGCACTGGAAGATGATGCAATCTCTTTTTCAAATACGCTGCCACTACGGGATAATCAGAGATGTCACGCAAATAAACAATAGCATATTCCAAATTAGACAAAGAAGCCCCTCCGTCGTTCAGCAATTTTTCAATATTAAGAAACAGACGCTCAGTCTGTGCTTGAACATCTCTCTCATAAAGCACTTTTCCCTGATTATCAATGCTAGCTGTACCTGACAACATCAAATATCTTTGCCCATTTGCATCTAAACTTGTAGCGCGTTCAAACGCCACGCCATATTCACGAGTGGGATTGAGGTATTTAAGTGCCTGAAGATAGCGAACATCGTTGCGTTGCAAACCATCAACAGACAAAAAATCAGCACATACAATCGATTCTGCATTGGAAGGATAGCCACCTATACCTGTAGAGGCTATATAATGAGTATCTCCTGTAAGCCCTTCTTTAGCAAATACTTTATTACGCCCCACAACCACACCTTGATAATTTCTATCCACATCTCGCACATAGAACCACGTGCGATGACAATTTGCTTCAAGTGTAAGCCCTTCTTCTTTCAAGAATTGTTGATGTCTACGGAACGTTTCAATTGTTTGTTCTTCTGCGGAGAGACTTTTTGCTTCAGCCGCTGTGAAACGAACTGATTGAAACAATATTTTCAACGCCCCTATGCCCATCTTCATTCGCTCAGGAGTACCTACTTTTTCTACATTCAATTCTGTTGTTAAAACACAGTGTAGAGCTACTTTCTCACCACTCAACAAAGGCTGTTCTATGATGCTAATAGCACCTGCTTTGAGCTGGTTCCAAAGAGGATGTTGATGAAGAACTTCCAACTGATTAGCTGCATCTGAAAGATAAATACGTGTAACCAATAGTTGAGTCAGAGTAAGTTTTTCATTTTTCAGCATATCGACAAGTTGAACACTGAGACTATTCAACTGCTCGTCTAGTCCTCCTTGCTGACTGGGGACCATAATTTTGAATATTAACATATCTCTGTCAAATACTTATTTACCAACATTTCCACCTTCTGCGGTTTTATGCCCCAACGTGGAGCAATAAGCAGTTCGCTTGGCGATTCCGAGACATAGCGTTCAAGTGCCACAGAGGACTTCAAACGCTTCAAAAATCGTGCAACAAGCTGAGCGTACCCCTCTGCTGTCATCAAAGAATAGTCCGCTTGATGGTGTATAAAATCTTGCGCCATAACTGTTCCTCGAAGAATTTGCAACTGATGAAGTTTAAGCACATCAATTGGCAATTCATTTATTCTGTCTGCTTGCTCCACATCACGCTCTTGCGTAACAGTGGGAAGTCCCAAAATGAGATGTACGCCGATCGTCAGTCCGCGCTCTGCAATCGCTCTAATAGTTCGTTGCGCACAAGCAAAATCATGTCCTCTATTGATGCGTTTCAACACATCGTCATAGGTACTTTCTACACCTAGTTCAATGTGTACAAAAGCTTCTTTATTCAACGCTGCTAGATAATCCAGAACATCAATCTCCACACAGTCGGGACGCGTAGCTATCACAAGGCCTTCAACATCTTGAACACTCAATGCCTCTTCATAGAGTTGGCGCAAACGTTCTAAAGAAGCATACGTGTTCGAATACGACTGAAAATAAGCCAAGTAGTGCGTATTACTCTTCGCCTTGTGAGAGAAAAAATTTTTTCCTCGTTGAATTTGTTCTGTCACGCTCAAGTGCGGATCACAGTACTGCGGACTATAGCTATAATTGTTGCAGTAAGAACATCCTCCTCTACCTACCCGACCATCACGATTAGGACATGTGAAACCTGCATCGATAGCCAACTTTTGAACTGGCCCCGAAACATATTGAGACAGGAATTCTGAAAAAGAAGGATTATCCATAGGCGCACAAAGGTAGTAAAATAATAGCTGAATAATAAAGTTTGCATTAAAAAGGAGCAGATGCTTTTGGGCGTAAATCTCCTTATTGCATAAAAGAATACAATAAAGATGTCAGCTGACAGAATAAGGATGTCAGCTGACACACTTATTGTATTTAAGAAGATGATAAAGAAAGGATGATTATGAAGAGAGATAACGCTCTCCTTAAGAACATTTTCCTGTTGTCACATCGTCACACCGTCACACTTAATTGCTAAAGTATTGAAAAAGTTCGCATTACTAGTGCGACAACGGTGTGACAACAAACGTCTATTTTAAAGTTTTGTTGTCACACCGATAAGTACCTATCCAAAAAGCCGTTCTTCTTTACAAATCGCTGTAACACAGTTTTTTTCAGAGCAAGTCTTTATAAGCTTCTATCGCACGCTCTGTCGTCTTCACAGCTTCTTCCAAGGGAAAAGGGAGTTCTCCGCCACTGGCATTAAGATGACCTCCACCATTGAAAAATTCTTCTGCCATTTTATTACAAGGGAAATCATCAACACTGCGCAACGAAACCCTAACAACATCTTTTTCTGTATCTTCTCGAAGGCTGATACTCAAACGCATACCTTTCACTTGCAGGGGCATATTTACCAACCCCTCAGCATCGCCACGAATGAAATGAAAATCTTTCATTTCATTCCTCGTTATAGTGAAGATACTAGCCTTATTATCCGCATAAAACTTCAATTTCTCATAAAGTATATAGCCTTGTAAGCGCAAACGATCTACAGAATAAGTATTGAAAACATTTCTATATATCTTATCCTTGTCAATTCCTTTCTCCAGTAATTTGCTAATAATGGTATAGATTTCAGGATTATTCGAGTTGTAAGTAAAACCTCCTGTATCTGTCATCATACCACAATAGAGCGCGGAAGCCCCCTGAGTTGTCATTGTTTCGTATCCTCCCAACTGATAGATTAGGCGAAAGACAAGTTCTGAAGTAGAACTCATCTCGGGATGAGAGATAATAGTTTGAGCACATGTCGTATCAGGAGACAAGTGATGGTCTATCATCAAACGCTCTGCCTTTGAATTAGCTACAACATCACCCATTTCCTGTAAACGATGCAACGAATTAAAGTCTAACATACAAATAAGGTCTGTACCTTCTATCAAGTGGCGAGCAACGTCACGCTTATGGTCATAGAAAACCACCTTCTCCGAGTTAGGAAGCCAACGGAGAAAATCAGGGAAAGGGTTAGGCATTACAATAATAGCTGATTTTCCTAATCCTTGCAAATATTCGGCCCAACCCAGCGCAGCACCTAAAGCGTCGCCATCTGGTCCTCTATGCCCCATAATTACAATTTTACGCGCATTTTGAAGTGTGCGCATCAAAGAAAATAGAGTAGTATTATCTAAAAGAGGATTCATCAATAATTATTTTCTAAAAAAGTTTAGTTAAGTTGATACTAAAAAAATCATTTACAGGCACTTTAATGCAGCCACCTCACCAACAGGATCGAAAGACTTAAAGATGGCACTTCCAGCTACAAGGGCATCGGCTCCAGCTTCTTTCAACTGTTTTCCAGTCGTTCTATTGACCCCTCCATCCACTTCTATCAAAGCTTTTGAAGCCTTACGATCTATAAGTTCACGCAACTGACGTGTCTTTTGGAGGCTATTTTCTATAAATTTCTGTCCGCCAAAACCCGGATTCACACTCATAAGCATAACGAGATCCAAATCTTGAATAATATCCTCAAGCAAACAGACAGGTGTGTGCGGATTAAGAGTGACACCTGCCATCATTCCCGCATCTTTGATTTGTTGAACCACACGATGAAGATGCACGCAAGCCTCATAATGCACATTCATTATCTTGGCACCTAAAGCGGCCACTTGACTCACAAATTTCTGTGGCTCTACAATCATCAGGTGCACATCCAATGGTTTCTTAGCTGCTTTAGCCATTGCTTCCATAACGGGAAAGCCAAAAGAGATATTGGGTACAAAAACGCCATCCATCACATCAAGATGAAACCAATCAGCTTCACTCGCATTTAGCATTTCTATGTCACGCTGCAGATTTCCAAAATCCGCAGACAGAAGGGAGGGAGATACGATCATATATCTAAATCTTTTAATGATTTTTCTGGGCCATCATCAGGTAATAGGATAGAGTTATTCTCTCTAAGCTTCTGAATATAGGCTAGTTCATTCAATGCAAAATCAGCATTTAACGGTTCATTCAACATTTTCTTATAAACGTTTTCAGCACTAGTCAAGTCGCCAAGTTCAACATGTACATAAGCCCAACGACGACGAAGAAAGTTCATAAAGCGCTCTTCTACGTCCGTCATTGGCTCTGCTCCATCAGTGTACTTCTCTCGGAGTTCTTTAATAAGAGTATTTATAACGTAAAGGGAGCGAAAATCGCGCGCATTTACTAATGTATTTACATAGGCGATACTAACACCTATATCTCTTATATGAAAAATGCCATCCAAATAATAATAAGCTTGATCATAGAGCTTCAACTCTGCATAAGAAGAACCCAAATAAAAGGCAGTTAAGAACAATGTGTTTTGGATTGCTTCATCTTTGGGAAGCTCATACGCCAACATCTTATTCCAAACGGGTGCCAGATACGCAATCACCTCATAATAACGTTCTTGACGAAAGCATTTCCTTCCCCAATAAACCTTCTGAGCAAAGTCATCCGTTTGCCACAATGCTAACATCTGCTGATCTTCCGTAAGCTCTTCTTGTTTGCCCGCAAAGATTTTATCAATTGCATCCTGCCGCATATAAGCCAGTTCTTTCAAGCGTTGCTCATTATCGCCCTTATCATAAGCCAAATAGAAACTAGAAGATTTTAATACTCCTGGCACTTCAAAAGCTCCAGCTTCTGCATTGACATCAGCAACAGCCGCCACTACATAAAGACATTCTTGAGTTTCCTTATCTGCTTTAAGAACAATCGTAGCTATACGCAGAGAGTCATTTTCTTTCGTCTGATATTTATACTTCACAAGCAGAGTAACAACATCTTTAACAAAAGAAGGCTTCCCTTCCTCTTCCTCAGCAATAAGAGAAGAAAGCACATTGAAAGTTTTAACTTGTTCAGCTGACGACAAAGTCTTAATACTATCTGATACTATAGTAATATCAATTATTGAAGGCTGATTTATTTGAAAAACAGTAGCTAAAAGAGAAGCAACACTTATAGGTAGTTTCGCCCCTGATCTATAATTAAACGATTCATTATCAGTCTTTTTTACTTCTCCTTCATTATTTAAGTGAAAAAGTTCAAGAGAGTCCAATAATGCATTTTCACGCGCATAGTTCAAATTATTTTTCTCTACGTCATAAGGCGAAGAAGAGGAACCTTCTTTTTCTAGAAGCAAAAACTCATTTGTAAAGATTCTTCGAACATCAAAGAATCCTTCCAAAAGAGTTAAAAAGGCATCTTTTGTCCGCAGAATATCATCAGTAAAAAAGAAAGGTGCAGAAATATGGACAATCATATTCTTTTTATCATCACTATAGGCATAATAAACTGTATGACACAGAACTATAGTATTAACCCGATTACAAGCAACTCGCAATAAATCTATTTTTTCAGCAGATACTTCTGCGATACCTTGGAAGAAAATAACCACCTCACCACTATGGGGAAAAATCCGCATATTATAATATCCATTTTGGAAATTAAAACGAAATTCTACGAGGTCATCCTTGCGTTTTTCTCGAGTGTACGTGCAACCGATCGATTTTAAGAGATTCTCAGCGTGTTTAGAATTATCCTCCTGAGAGCTTTTTCCGTTCTTTTTTGAGAAAAAGGCTCTAATTCTCTCTTTTGAGGAAAAAAATAGAATGACGGCTATCAACAAGACATCAACAACAACTGCTATAACATTTATAAAATCCATGTAGGTTACACCTCCTTAAACATTATACAAATGTACCATAAAAATATGGAATCCTTATAATCCAGCGGAAATTATTATTTTTGCGTTCCATAATCATATCAAAACAAAACTATGTCCGTACGCCAAATCCCCCTGGAAGATTTTTTTCGCAATAGTCCGCAAGCAGCGTTTCAATTATCCCCCGACGGGAAGCATCTCTCCTTCATGGCGCCCTATCAAGACCGAATGAATATTTTTGTTCGCAACTTGGACGAAGAAGAAGCCACGCAGCTGACCCACGAAACCGAGCGAAGCATTGATGGCTATTTTTGGGTGGACAATACGCGCATATTGTTTATGAAAGATGATGGGGGCGACGAGAACTACCACCTTTTCGGTGTAAATCTTGATGGTTCTGACCTCCGCTGTTATACTCCTTTCGACGGAGTACGTGTAAGAATCATTGATGACCTAGAAGATATTCCAGACCAAGTGCTTATTGGCATGAATAAGCGTAATCCCGAGGTTTTTGACCCGTATCGTCTTGATTTGAAAACTGGAGAACTGACACAACTAGCAGAGAATCCTGGAAATTGGCAGGGATGGATGACTGACCACAATGGAGTTCTTCGATCTGTAACGGCCATTGTTGACGGTGTAAATACTCAGATTCTCTACCGCGATCATGACAACGAAGATTTTCGTGCAGTACTGACAACGAGCTTCAAGGAAAGCGTTGATTTCATAATATTTACGCCTGACAATAAGTATGTGTACGCTGCAACAAATTTAGGGCGCGACAAATCTGTCTTGGTTCTCATGGATCCTGCTACGTGCGAGGAAATAGAAATGCTCTATGAAAACCCCATTTACGATATATCTTCTATCAGCTACTCCCGAAAGCGAAAGAAACTACTGGGCGTATTCTGTAGCGGCCACAAAGAGCCTGTACGCCATTACTTTGACGAGGAAGAAAAGAACTTAAAAGAAAAAATGCGGAGCTTCTTCCCTGGTCTCCACTGCGGTATGAGCGATTGCGATAAGGCTGAAGAGAAGTATCTACTTTATGTGGGTAGCGATCGCAATAAAGGGGCATATTACTACTACGACATTCACGAAGATCAGCCTCGAAAAATTGCTAGTCTTTCACCATGGCTCAACGAAGAAGAAATGGTTGAAATGGAAGCAGTCAAATATACTACGCGTGATGGACTAGAACTGGAAGCTTATCTCAGTTTGCCTAAAAGCTTCAATAAAAAGAATCCTACTCCTCATCCTGTTATCATCCATCCACATGGAGGTCCTTGGGCACGTGATTATTGGGGATTCGACTCTGTCGTTCAGTTTCTCTGTAATCGTGGTTATGCTGTCTTTAGCATGAACTTCCGTGGTTCAACAGGTTACGGACGCAAATTCCTAGAAGCCAGCTACAAAGAATGGGGACGCAAGATGCAGGACGACATCTCTGCTGGTGTGGCTTACCTCATAAAAGAAGGTATTGCTGACCCCAAACGAGTAGCCATTTATGGTGCGTCGTATGGGGGCTATGCTGTTTTGGCCGGCCTCGCCTTTACGCCAGAGCTCTATTGCTGCGGTATAGACTATTGCGGTGTCTCAAACCTCTTCACCTTCATGAAGACTATCCCACCCTACTGGAAGCCAATGCTTGAAATGATGTATGAACAAGTGGGCAATCCCGAAACTGATCACGAATTGCTAGCTGCTGCTTCGCCGGCACTCCATGCCGACAAAATACGCGTACCACTCTTTATTGCTCAGGGAGCTAACGATCCACGCGTCAATAAAGCAGAAAGCGACCAAATGGTAGAAGCTCTCCGAAAAAATGGCGTAGAAGTAGAATACATGGTAAAAGAAAACGAAGGACATGGTTTCCACAATCAAGAAAATCGCTTTGACTTCTACCGCGCTATGGAAAAATTCCTCACAAAATATCTATAAACCATCGCGTAAACGCTAGAATTATAGTTTTATTGTATTATTTTCCGCACCCAAGTATTGTTTTATAACATACATTTATTACATTTGCAACCGATAACTATAAAATTACTGCCTATCGAAACAGCATTACTCCAAAATCAAAACATCTGAAAGTAATGACTACTCTCAATTTTCAGCCGGACGAAATTCTTGTCGGCCTTTATGCACAAGGAGATAACGAGGCTTTTGATATTCTCTTGTCCCGCTATAAAGATAGGCTCTATTCCTATATAAATTATATTGTACGTAATGACGATGTTGCGGAAGATATCTTCCAAGAAACGTTTGTCAAGGCTATTATAACCATACGTCAGAACAAATATCACGAAAGTGGTAAGTTCTATGCGTGGCTGACACGTATAGCGCACAATCTCATTATCGATTTCTTCCGCGTAGAGAATGCTAATACGGTAGTTTCTAATGATGAAGTAGAATACGATATTTTTAATAATGCAAAACTAGCTGATGCCTGCATCGAAAATAGTTTGGTGAACGACCAAATCCTAAACGATGTGCGCAATTTGATGAATCATCTTCCGGAAAGTCAGCGGGACGTTGTCTATATGCGCTACTATAAGGAGCTTTCTTTCAAAGAGATTGCCGAACTGACAGGCGTTAGCATCAACACAGCTCTTGGACGGATGCGTTACGCTATCATGAATATGCGCCGCATGGCGGAAGAGCATAATATTCAGCTCAACGCCATCTAAACAGATATTAGCTACACATATTCATACAGACAGAGTTCCTTCTTGCTGAAAAACTCTGTCTGTTTTTATTCTTCGAGGAGAAGAAAAACACAGAAAAGCAGAAAATAAATCAGGAAATACATACTAAAAGTATAGGCTCTGCGTTTGAATAAACAGATGCGGCGAAATAGGAGGAAAAATGCAGCCACTAACCGCACAAGAATAAATTATAAAGCAAGTTGCCTATGACTGATTCTTTACCACATCGCACTTCGCCACGCGAAGACACTCTAAAATTTCTTCGGGAATTTGCCCGTTTCTATCAGCCTGTGACACTGCCCACAAATGACGACACGGACTCTACAATGGGTTCGCTCTCAACCTCTCTATGTTAGTAAAACACTAAGCACACACCTCTTCTCGGACGCTGTGTGCTTTTCCATTTATAAAGCATTTATCAATGAAGAAAATTTTATTGCTCGGATCTGGCGAATTAGGCAAAGAATTTACCATTGCGGCCAAACGCTTGGGACAATATGTTATTGCGTGCGACAGTTACGCTGGAGCTCCAGCACAACAAGTAGCCGATGAAGCGGAAGTATTCTCTATGCTCGATGGCAATGCTCTAGAGGCAGCCGTTCGCAAGCATCGTCCCGACATCATTGTTCCCGAAATCGAAGCCATCCGTACGGAGCGGCTCTACGATTTTGAGGAACAGGGCATACAAGTTGTGCCGTCCGCTCGTGCTGTCAATTTCACGATGAATCGTAAAGCTATCCGCGATTTAGCTGCTAAAGAACTAGGCGTTAAGACTGCTCGCTATTTCTATGCAAAGAACTACGATGAGTTACAAGCGGCGGCCAACGAAATAGGTTTCCCATGTGTTATCAAACCCTTAATGTCGAGTTCTGGACACGGGCAGAGCCTTGTGAAACATCCCGACCAACTTCACGATGCGTGGACATCAGCCATAGAGGGAAGCCGAGGCGACATTCAGGAAGTTATCATTGAGGAATTCATCCGGTTCGACAGCGAAATTACACTACTTACCGTCACTCAGAAAAATGGCCCTACTCTCTTCTGCCCGCCCATTGGACACGTGCAAGAACATGGCGACTATCGGGAAAGTTTCCAACCTGCAGCAACTACTCCCACTCAGTTGCAAAAAGCCGAGGAAATGGCGGCAAAAGTGACTGAAGCATTGACGGGCGCAGGTATCTGGGGCGTAGAATTCTTCTTGAAAGGTGACGAAGTCTACTTCTCAGAACTCTCTCCACGTCCTCACGACACGGGTATGGTCACACTTGCCAACACGCTCAACTTCAACGAGTTCGAACTCCACCTACGTGCCGTTATCGGTTTGCCCATCCCCTGCATCAAACTCATGAGATGTGGAGCGAGCGCAGTGATTCTCTCTCCCATAGAATCAGAAAAACAACCACAATATCGTGGACTTGAACAAACGTGTGAGGAGGATGCCGATGTCCGCATTTTTGGCAAACCCACAACAAGACTTCATCGCCGTATGGGGGTGGTGGTTGTGAATGGTCCGACGAATGCCGACTTAAATGCTATTCGAGAAAAAGCCAAACGCTTGGCCAATTACGTTGAAGTTTACTAAGACAAACTGTCCTTTATTGCTTTCTAGCAACAGAAGGCTACAGTTTTATACTCAAAAGTCTGCAACACTTTCCCAAAAGATTGCAGACTTTTTCATGTGACATGCCATGCCTTCTCCAGAAAGAAAAGACCTTACTTACTGTCGTTTTATTTGACATTCCACTTTTTCAATCTAGAAATTAAACACATTCATTTTCCCTGGAGAAAGGTCGAAGTTAACATCAAAAATCATAGTTGCAACCATTAGCAACCCTTTCACCAAAGAAAATAAGTGAAAAGAACTCCATTTTCGGATAAATTAAAGGGTAAAAACGAGCCATAAAGGCATATTTTTCTTTATTCTATCCAAAAATGCAATAAGACTTTCAGCTGACAGCCTTATTGCGTTTGAAAATTTCCTTATTGTATTTTCAATTTCTCAAGGAGAAAATAAAATTTGTAGTATAGAAAATAAAATTTCTCCTTGAGAAATTTTAAATAGGCCTATTTTAATGATGCCTCAAAACTGCGTTATTTTCGTCCTCAGGCCTTTGCGCTCGATTTCAAGCGATTCCCGGGGGCATAAAATACGAAAAATTTTGACAAGTACAAAACCTTTAAGAAACAGACTAAGAAGAAACACGAGCGAAGACAATAAAAGAGTTTTAGAACATCCTCCTACTCGCATTCTTCTCTGCGCTCTTCCGCCTCCAGAGCATTCGCTACAGCCGAGCGGAACGACCAAAGTTCGGAAAGAGGGAGTGCCGTGTCTAAGAAATTCGGGAAAGCTTCCATCAAATCCGTCAAGCGATTGAGTCGGCGGAGCGCAGCAAGCAGTATCTCATGGTGATCAAAAGCCAGCTTGGGCAGAGCGTCTATGGGAGTCCACTGGGCATCGGCGGCATCATCATCGGCCAGAACTTGTTCCATCGGAGCAAACGACATATAAGCCACGGTCACCACAGGACCACGCGGATCTCTGTCGGGACGAGAGAAAACACCGAGTTCTACCAATGTCCCCACCTGCAAGTGGGTTTCTTCCTCCAATTCTCTACGAGCGCATGCAGGTAGATCCTCTTCGCCAACATTCAGAAAACCACCCGGAAAAGCCCAATGGGACTTATAGGGATCTGCTGCCCGTTCAACGAGTAAGACAGATAATTTCTTATCGTGAAAACTAAACACTACGTTATCGGCCGTCAAGGATGCACGAGGATACTTATAGGCATATTGAAACTCTTGTCCTTCGTGGACTTCACAATAAATATCTTTCATTCTTTCGTTTTTTTTGCAAAGCAAAATTAGCTCTTTCTAACTGAATAAAAGAAATATGTAGTTATCAAAACATTATCAGCTATTTTAGATTTTGAAGTTCCACCATTCAATACGCAGGAATCTGCTGATAAAACTTTAGGTTACAGTTGAATCTATAATTGAAAAGGCGTAATTTTGTAGCAATAAATTTTGGGACCAATATGATTAGTGCTAAAGACAAAGAGCAACTCGCTCAAAAAGGTATTTCGGAAGAGAAACTTAATGAACAATTAAACTGTTTCAAAACAGGGTTTCCGTATCTGAAACTTTATGCTGCAGCCAGCGTTGAGGAAGGTATTCTGAAGCTCACGGAAGAAGAGCAACAAGCATTTGCAGAAGCGTGGGACGAAGCAGCCAAGTCGCTCCACATCGTAAAATTTGTACCGGCCAGTGGAGCTGCCAGCCGAATGTTCAAAGACCTCTTTTCGTTCAGCGAAGCTAACTATGATGTTCCAACGACCGACTTTGAAAAAACATTCTTCAACAATCTAGAGCATTACGCTTTCTTCTTTGCATTGGATGCGCAGTGTAAGACACTCCACAATAAAGGTTGCAAAGAACTTCTGAAAGAAGGCGAGTATAAAAAGATTGTTAACGCACTTCTCCAGAAAGAAGGCCTCAACTATGGTCAACTTCCGAAAGGACTTTTACTTTTCCATCGTTATGAGGATAGTGTTCGAACTCCTGCCGAGGAACATTTGGTGGAAGGCGCACTCTATGCCAAGGAAGCGGACGGCACTGTGAACGTACACTTCACCGTATCGCCAGAACATCGCTCTTTGTTCGAAGCACACATCAAAGAAAACGTGCCTGCGCTGGAAGAGAAATTCGGCGTGAAATATAACATTAGTTTTTCGGAACAAAAGAGTTCTACGGACACCGTTGCTGCTACGCCAAACAACGAACCTTTCCGCCTAGACGATGGCAGTCTGCTTTTCCGCCCTGCTGGCCACGGTGCATTGATTGAGAATCTTAACGATATTGCGGCAGATATTCTTTTCATCAAGAATATCGACAACGTAGTGCCCGATCGTCTCAAACCAGAAACGGTACACAACAAGAAAATGTTGGCGGGTGTTCTCGTTTCACTGCAAAAGAAAACGTTTAATTACTTGCACCTGCTCGAAAGTGGGCAGTACAGTCCTATCGATTTGCAAGAGATAAAACTTTTTCTCGAAAAGGAACTCTGCTGCAAGACTTTACTTCCATTAGAAGGGAAAGCGTTGGCCGACTATCTCTACCAGAAACTGAACCGCCCAATGCGCGTGTGTGGCATGGTGCCCAATGTGGGGGAGCCTGGAGGAGGCCCATTCCTCGTTTATAACCAAGACGGCAGTATCTCCCTGCAAATTTTGGAGAGTAGCCAAATCAATATGGACGATGAGAAAAGCAAAGCCATGTTTGTCAAAGGCACTCACTTCAATCCCGTAGACCTCGTTTGCGCTGTCAAGAACTACAAAGGCGAGAAGTTTAATCTGCCCGATTTTGTAGATAAGAATACAGGCTTTATCTCCCTCAAAAGCAAGAATGGCCGTGAACTCAAAGCCCTTGAGCTTCCTGGACTTTGGAATGGTGCTATGAGCGATTGGAACACAGTGTTTGTAGAGGTTCCTCTTATCACTTTCAATCCCGTCAAGACTGTAAACGATTTAATCCGCGAGCAACACCAGTAATCCGCACAACAGAATGAACTCTTTTCTGAAACTTTTTGTCCTATTCCTACAAGAGGCTGGTTTTGCGCTAGGCAATGGCTATGCTGCCATCTCTCCCTTGCGCAAAAAACTAACAGCCTCGGACCTACTAACAGAAGAAGAATTTGACAACTCGCTAGCCATTGCGCAAGCTATGCCAGGCGTGTTCAGTATCAATCTTGCTGTTTATTTAGGACATAAAATATGCGGATGGAAAGGCAGTATAGCTGCAGCAGTAGGAACCCTCCTCCCAGCTTTTGCTATTTTGCTCATTCTGTCCATTTTTTTCAATGGAGTTCAAGAGAACAAGCACCTCTCTGCTTTTCTGAAAGGTGTACGCCCTGGAATCATAGCCTTCATTGTGCTGGCTGTTATCAGAATGCTTAAAACTTCAGGTATCGCACTGGCCAATGTTTGGCTACCCATTGGTACCATAGCTTCTATTGTATTCCTCGGTATTTCGCCTGCCTATATCATTATAGCTATCGTCTTTGCAGCAATCTTATATGCCGTAACTATTCGTCCTAATGAATAAAACAGAAGTCTGAATCATGCTGATCCTTTATCTCTCACTCTTTATAAGCTTCTTTCTCACGGGACTTCTAGCTTTTGGCGGTGCCCCCGTTCTGCCAGCGTTCATTGGTAATATCTTCATCTCACAACATGAATGGTTTAGCTCTAGCCAAGTGTCGAACTTGATAGCGCTCAGCATGATTACGCCTGGCGATCTTGCGTTGAATGCAGCAACAGTAGGCGGATACGCCACGACAGCTTCCACTCTCACAACAGGATATAGCATACTGGGAAGTTTTATTGCTACACTCGGCGTAACGCTCCCATCCTTTGTCAGTACAAGCATCTTCTGTCGCTTCAAAGGGCTATTAAAAGAGTTGGGAATCACACAAACGGTTATCAGTTGGCTAAAACCTGTTATTCCGGGAATAGCCCTATCAGGAGCTATCCTATTGATGATGCCCGATGCAAAAGGAGGAGAGACGATGAGTAACTGGGAATTAGGTATTTCTATATTCCTCTTTATATCAACAATTATTGGTAGCGCAAAATTCAACTTTAGCCCCATTTTTATGCTTTTGCTTTGCGGCATTGCGGGCTGGATACTTTTCTAAAATAAAAACTAAATCCCATAGCATTTTGGGTTAACATAACAACTATTCTAAGATGAGCTTCAACGTTCCTAAATCCGACAAAAAACGCGTGGTTATTGTCGGTGGTGGCTTTGGCGGCCTTCAAGTAGCCAATAGACTTAAACACTCCGACTTTCAAGTAGTGCTTATCGACCGCAATAATTATCACCAATTCCCGCCCCTCATCTATCAGATAGCTTCGGCTGGATTGGAACCCAGTTCTATCTCCTTCCCTTTCCGCAAAATATATCAACGTCGAAAGAACTTCTATTTCCGTATGGCTACGGTACGCTCCATCTTCCCTGAACAAAAGATTCTACAAACGTCCATAGGTAAGATTAGTTACGACTACTTGATTTTTGCAGCGGGTACTACAACCAATTTCTTTGGTAATAAGGATGTGGAAGAAGAGGCTATCCCCATGAAAAATGTGAGTGAGGCTATGGGGCTGCGTAATGCCCTGCTCGAAAACTTTGAGCGCGCAATCACTTGCGCCAGTGAACAAGAGCGACAAGAACTTCTAAACGTTGTAATCGTGGGAGGAGGTGCCACGGGTGTGGAAGTTGCCGGAGCGTTAGCAGAGATGAAAAACTACATCTTGCCTAAAGATTATCCAGACATGGACAGTAGTTTAATGCAGATCTATCTTATCGAAGCGGGCAACCGCTTACTTGCTGCAATGAACCCGAAGAACTCTAGCCATGCCGAACAATATCTCCGAGAGATGGGCGTTAACGTGATGCTCAATAAGATGGTTACGGGATATGAGAATCACCGCGTACAACTCAAAGATGGAAGCTCCATAGCCACACGTACCTTTATTTGGGTGAGTGGTGTCGCTGCTCAACCTATAGGCAACTTAGGGAATGAGTTCTTAGGTAGAGGGAGACGCATCAAAGTGGACGAATACAACCGTGTAATAGGACTTGACGGCGTCTTTGCCATTGGTGACCAATGTATTATGACAGCAGATGCTGAGTATCCTAACGGACACCCACAGTTGGCACAAGTAGCTATACAGCAAGGTCGCTTGCTTGCGAAGAACTTACAACGCCTAGAAAAGAACAAAGAACTCAAAGCTTTCCATTATCACAACCTCGGAGCTATGGCTACTGTTGGCCGTAATCGTGCAATTGCCGAATTCAGCAAGATTCGTATGCACGGTTTTGTGGCTTGGCTCATGTGGCTATTTGTACACCTCCGCTCCATTCTCGGCGTCAGAAATAAAATTATTGTTCTCTTCAACTGGATATGGAATTATGTTTCCTACTCTCAATCGCTCCGCATGATTGTGTATGCGCGGAAAGCCAAAGAAGTGCAAGAGCGTGAGAAACGTTTATCTTCACAACACTGGGGAAAGGACCTTCTTAGCGAAGGAGCAGACTAACATTTCCTTAAAAGAACGAGGGACGAGGTGCAAGACCAAGAGTTTGGAAAAGCAAACAAACTCTTCTCTTGCAGCTCGTCCTTTATAACTCTCACAACAACATTAGGACAATGAAATTTCCTGCAAATAAAATATTGCGGAGACACTTAAAGACAGGAGAGAAAAAACAAAATCTGGCAACACTCAGAGAACGTCTTAGAAAACGCTCCCAACAAATTGGAAGACTTTCTAAAAAGTCGCTGCGTAAGCAGGCAGCTTGGATTCGTCGCTTCAAATGGAGTTGTCTTACAGCGTTCTTTCTCATAAGCTTAGGCCTAATATTTTTTCCTGCCTCTCTTGAAAATCAACTGTCAGGAATGGTGCGAGTAGAACTTACTTGTACCAATCGAATCATATCTCAAAGCGGCGATACGCTTTATTCTAATGAACTTTCAACAAAAGTTGTTGACGAATCGCTATCTTTAGCTGATTCCATAAATCAAGCAAAACTATCGGGAAGCGGTTTCTTTGTATCGAATGGTGGACACGTTGTGACAGCCATTACAGCCCCCGCTTCTATGACTACAAAGAAAACGGACTACGCACTACGGCAGGAACTTCGCGAAGATAGCATTGCTCTCGAAATTCTGAGTAAGCAGCTCAAACGCAGCCACCGCGAATTTGATTATTATGCTCGCACGCACTCCGTCGTAGACGATGGATATAACGATGTTATGGCTCTTCGTGAGAAAGTAATTCTCCGACAGGCCAATGCAGACTCGATGCTCTCGCGTGTAAAGCGTATGCTTCACAGTAAATCTAAGTCGCTGTCCTGCAAACTTCTGCAATCTTATACTGTCAGTGTCGTTTCTCCCTCTGACAGCGGAAAAGTCGTGATTAGACGTTATAAAGCCGCTCTTTGTCGGAACAATGGAGACAGCCTCTCCCTCCTTCAAATTGCAGGTAATTCGTTACCTAAAAACACACGGCATTTCTCTCCGTGGTACTTTAATCCACAAAATTGTATGCCTTTGGCACAGCCTGAAATAGAACTTGGATTTCAACACACGAGAGAAAATGCTGAGACTTTGTCGGATGCCGCTCAAACCAAGCCTCATCATAAATATTTCAGCAATACATCTATTGTTGTCAATCGTTGGGGGCAACTTGTGGGCGTTAATTACGGAAACAATTATGCAGACTTTAGCAGTTTGCACAAACTCTTTTATGCCCACCATTCCTACATAGGTTGGTTCGCCTATAATGTGGTAAAATGGTTTCGCAGTCTTTTCGACAATCACCACTATTTCCAAGAAGTTTCGCTCAAGATTCCCACAGCTTCTCCCCGCAATATTTTAGGATGGAACACTGTGGGTAATCAGTATCAAGAGGTTGTTCTCGGAAAACAACATTATTCAGGCAGATATCTCCATCAGCAGCCTAATGGCGAGGGTACTATGATCTATGGCGATAGTTGCACTTATCAAGGAGAGTGGAAAAATGGTTTACGCGAAGGTTTTGGAACACTCCACATTCCGCAGCGCGGAACATGGCAGGGATATTGGCACGCCGACACGCTGCAAAGTGGAACTTTTAACAATCTCACACAAGAGTATACAGGAAAGTTCAATCGGCATCTTGAATTTGAAGGAGAAGGAAAACTCCGAACATTCAAATCGCCCCAAATCAGCAACTACCCAATTCCCTATGCCATTGACAGCACATACTATGCTGGATTATGGAAAGCAGGAAAGCGAGCTAATTTTGGCATTGCAATTGAACCCAAGAAGACGATCCATGCAGGCATCTGGAAGAATGATCATTTTCTTGGAGAACAAATGATTTATACTTCACACCGCGTTTACGGCATTGATATTTCGCGTTTCCAGCATGACATCAAAAAGAAAACGTATGGCATCGACTGGTCCGATCTCCGCATCACAAGTCTTGGTAGCTTGAAGAGACGCATCCATGGAAATGCTAGTTATCCCGTTAGCTTTGTCTACATCAAAGCTACAGAAGGAAAAAAACTCCGCAACAAGTACTTCCATACTGATGCTCAACACGCCCGACAGCACGGTATCGCAGTTGGAGCTTATCACTTCTTCTCTACACACATCCCAGCGGCAGAACAAGCAACTTGGTTCCTCAAGTATGCAGCACCACATCAAGGAGATCTTCCACCTATGCTCGACGTCGAACCAACGGAAAAGCAAATCCAAGATATGGGTGGCGAAGACGTTTTATTTCGTGCTATGCTTTCTTGGCTACGTATTGTGGAACGCCACACCGGTACACGTCCGCTAATTTACGTTGGGCAAATGTTCGTGAATCGTCACCTACGCAAAGCTCCGCAGGAACTACAAGATTATGATATTTGGATAGCACGCTATTCAGAATTCAAACCTTTCGTACAACTACAATACTGGCAGCTAACATCAGAAGGTCGAGTAAAAGGAATTCATGGCGATGTAGATATCAACGTGTTTAATGGAACAAAAGAAAATTTTCAGAAACACCGCACTCTCAATGGAGTGAAACACTCCAAATAGGTCTTTTTCCAAAAAAGAATAAAGCCACAGAGATACAAGAATAAGGTACGAGGCTTTTCCTTGTAGGTATATTTTCTTTACACTTATTGGACTTAAAACTTACGTTTCTGAAACTGCTTCAAAGATTTGTCAGAGCCAAAAAGGAAGACTTTATTGCACCCGAAACAGTCACCTCTCTTAAAAAAGAAAGCAAATTCCGACAAACAGATTCAGAGGAGCGGAAGATACAGGGCATTTTTACTTTCTTTGCAGTTCGCACATAAATCCATATATTTGCACCCGCTAGCTAAAAAAACTAGCGGGTGTGAAATTTCTCCACATCTCATCATTTGTAAATTGCATTTTCATAACAATGATTCCGCTTTTAGCGCTTTTATTTTTAGTAGTTTTCGCATCATTCACTTGCTCCGTACTCGAGGCATCTTTACTATCCACCCCTATGTCTTTCGTTACCATGAAGGAAGACGAAGGCTCAAAGACAGCACGCCGCTTAAAGAAGTATAAGCAAGACATAGACAAACCCATCTCAGCTATCCTCACTGTCAACACCATTGCTAACACCGCTGGCGCTGCTGGCGTTGGAGCTATGGCTGCGGCGCAATTTGGCGATGCCGCTCTGGGGTGGTTTTCAGCAGGCCTAACGGTACTCATCCTTGTTTTTTCTGAAATCATTCCGAAAACCATTGGCGCTACCTATTGGCGGCACATCATCTTGCGCTTCACACCACTCATCCATTTCCTTGTCATCATCACCTATCCTTTTGTCCTTTTGGCTGAACTTATTACGAAGTTCATCCAGCCTGATGCCGCCCCAGCCTCTGTGAGTCGAGAGGAGGTTTCAGCGATGGTTACAGTTGGAGCAGAGGAAGGTGTCTTTCAGCAGAAAGAGGATAAAATGCTACAAAATATGCTGAAACTGTCAAAAGTTACAGCACGCGAAATCATGACACCTTCTTCCGTCGTAGAAATGGCAGAAGAATCCATGACGCTCAAAGAATTTCGTGAACACGAGCAGTTTCAAACCTATTCGCGTATACCTGTATTCAAAGACAACGACGACTATATCACAGGCTACGTACTGCGCCAAACCATTCTCGAGAAGCTGTCAGAAGACAGGTTTAGCATGAAGCTCGAAGAGCTTGTACGCCCCATCCTTTCGTTCCCTGAAAGTGAGAGTGTTTCTAGTATTTGGGAAAAATTATTGGCGCAAAAAGAGCATATCTCTGTCATCATCGACGAATATGGCTGCTTACGAGGCATTGTCACTATGGAAGATGTCATCGAAACAATGCTTGGTACCGAAATCGTTGACGAAAAGGACACTGTAACCGATATGCAAGAATATGCTCGGGAACAATGGAAGGAACAGCAGCAACAGCAAGCTGACGATAAAGAAGCATAACTTCCTCCTCTTATCCTCCCCCCTGTTTGGCTGGACATAGGAGACATAATAAGTTTTTACTGTTTATCTTTTCTTATCTTATACGACTTTTTAATAATCTATCATAGTTTGGCGGCAATATGTATTGACTCTGATGTCACATATTGCCGCCAATCTTACTTGGTAACCTATCATTTTCGTAAAGATAAAACTCTTCGCTTTCCCATCCTACTAATTAGTCGAACCTTAAATAGTCGTTTAATCTCTGTAATTCAGTAAAATACCTCTCTAAATTCTTTGCTAAAGAAAGTGCCATATCTTGAAACATTTTCTGTTCTTTTGCATCCATGCCTATAAGGGTAGAGAGGAAGTTCCAGAAGGACTCGCGATGATTCATATGTCTGAGGTGAGCCATTTCATGGAGAATCACATCGTCCATCATTTCCTGTGGAAAGATGACAATGAGTGGTGAAAGCCGTATTTGTTTTAAGCTGGTGCATTGTCCAAGGACACCCTTACGGAGTTTCTTGACTATAACAGACTTTGCCCATAGTTGATGCCTGTCTTCAAGCTCATGCAGTCGCTTTGGCAAAACAAGCTTTGCTCTTTCCATGACGGCATCACGGATAGAACCGCGCAACCATTTCTGGAGTAGCATGTTTTCAAAGTTGGTTTCGTCGGAATAGAGGATGTGCAGGATGGAAAAGTCTGTCTCATAAAGAATGTGCAAACATACAGAGTTAGTACGATAAGTCATTCTCCGTTCCTGCTCAACCGAACAGAAGTCTAACAGATCCGTACATGTACATTTATGCCACACAATGTGGAAATGTGGAAAGTAAAGCCTTGTGTTGGGATTTATCCAAAAACGCGGCTGTTTTTTATCTGTACCTTCCATATCTTATCAAGAATATCATTGTAACTGTCAGTCGTACTGTCTATTTGCAACCCGTAAAAACGGGTTCCCTTGTCATGTTCTACTTCCATTTTCTTTCGTGTGCTATCTTTCGGTTGTGGGAAGTAAAAATCACTGATGATGAGAACGTCTGTCATAGCGAAGTTTGCAGACTGTAACATCTTCAAAGCTGCGGTCAGCATTTCTTCACCATCCGTTCCACCAGAAAAATGGTTGTCCAGGAAATGCCTGAGCTGTTTCCATGCACCATATCGAGAGAGGTCAAGGCAATTTGCCCGAACCGAAAAAGTGATAAGGAAGCATTTCCTCTTCTGTTTCTTTGCCATTTTCAGCAGTTGGAGCAATAAGCATTTAGCAAGTTGAATAGGTTTCCCAGACATGGAGCCGCTGGTGTCCAGACTCACAATAATAGGTCCTTTCTCTAATCTTGGTTTTATCTGACGCTGCTTATCCAACTTCATCCGACTTTCTTCCTTCGGTTTGCTGGCAAAGAGTTGAAGCTTTTGTGACGCATATTTCAGGTAGAACAAATCCTCCGTTTGACGGTCAGACATGATGGCAGTTTCTACTGGCATCATGTGTCGAAGGCTTTGTCCCGTGGCGATTTCCTCTATCTCCACGGCAGGCTTAGGCGATGATGGAAGAACTGGAAGGAACTTCCTGACCGTTTCGTCCATTTCATCCTTACGTTTGGGCTGTTCGCGTCCCATGATGCGTACTATCTCCGTCAGTGCCGGATAGGAGTACACAATCTTCTCTATATGCTTATGCTCTTTATAGTCTGACAGACCATGTTCCTTTACTTGTAATTCCCAGTTCTTGCCATATCGTTCAATGGCCGTCTGTTCCTGCCGCTTCAGTTTCTCATCACATGCCTTATCCCAGTCTTTTGCCATAGCATTCAGTATGGCTTCCTGTGTTTGCACATTTTGAGACCCAGTCTCTCTCAACTGCTCCTCATAACCTTTGAGGTTGATTTCCTCCTGCTTATACCCATAGACAATGATTTGCTTTGCTTGCGGCCACATCTGCCGCTTCGAATCCATGTTACTGCCAAGGAAAGCGAGAATGATGGCTTTCTCCCTTTGGTGTTGTTCTTCCATTGGCTGAAACAGTTGCAGCATGGCTTCAAGAAATCTCATCAGTTCCTCTTTCAACAAGTCTTTCCACAACGGATCCTGGCTATCCAATTGTGGGTTTTCATGGAGTGTCTGTCCGATAAATCCACCCAGCATATCACCCTCTGGTATTGTGTCTGGCATCTCACCTCGGTCCATATAGAAGTCAAATGCTTCATCGTATTCCTGAAGTTTCTTGGTAATATCCATATTCTTAGAGCAGTTTTTGAGCGTTCTGCGCTTTTACATAAACCTCTTCGATGCGCTTGTTGCACATCGTTAGATATTTCTTCGTTACCTTTAAGTCATCAACGGAAAGAAACAAGTTCTTCGACTTGGCGAACATGTCCTGTAATTTGGCGTGTTGTGGTCGCAATTCTTTATCTATTACTTCTATCACGCTGTCTGCTATGTTCGGTGCTGGAAACAGTTCATTGTTAAACAGCCCATTAGCCAAAGCGGGTGTACCCAACGGCTTTTCAAAACCATACGGTGTGCCGTCTATAATAATGCCTCCCTTGCATTTCTGGAGTTTAATCTTTTTTATGTTTCTCTGATTTCTCACCTTATAGTCGAATGGTGCTCCAGTATAGATGGCATGAATAATCCATGCACGTTTTTCGTCATCCCTGTAGATGATTCCATCCGATGGCTTGTTAACACTGACATGGTTATAGTCAGCTTTGTAGAAAAAGCATTTGCCATCCTTGAAATCACGAAGGGTATAATAGATATAATGCGTCAAGGAAAAGGTTTCAGACATGTTTCGGTTGTTTTGTTCCTCTTTCTGAGGTTCAGAAATCTTTTTCAATGCCTGTTCAATATCCTTTTCTAATTTTTCCAGTTTAGTGTCAATCGCAGCCGTAAGGCTTCGGCCTATGACATCAATCGTTGTCGGAATGGTCTCAGCTTTATTCCATAGACAGTGTATCAGGATGGGAATGTCAGTTATGTCGATACTTTTCCTGCCATTCAGATAAGCCGATGCTTGCATCAGGTGAACGCATTTCTTCCAGCGTCGGTCAGAGATATAGTAGTCCATTTCATTTACCTCCTCCTTCTTCGCCTCTTCTTTGAAACCTTTGCGTATCGATGTGATGACGGCACAGATTTCTTCAGGAATATCAATCATTGATATTTCCTGCTGCCAGGAGCGATAGTCGTCTTCTGTTATCTGACAGTTTTCATCAACGGTTGGCGTTTCAAACGATTGCTGGCGAATCATCTTGTAGAAGGTAGCTTCAGTCTGGATGCAGTTCGACACCATCCGCACCAGGAACCTGTCCCATAGAGCTTCGAGACCTTCGTCTTCAGCCGGAAGTTCATTACTGGCTGCTATCAAGGCTTTCATGGGTAGACTGATGGTGTCGCGACCATTCTGGAAAATGCGCTCATTGATGGCAGTCAGCAGAGCATTCTGAATACTTGGACTGGCTTTCCATATCTCATCAAGAAATACGATTGTGGCTGTTGGCAGGAAACCATCCACCACACGCTCGTATCTATCTTCGTTCTTTAACAGCGAGATAGATACAGGCCCGAATATCTCATCAGGTGTACTAAAACGAGACATCAGGTATTCAAATGCTATGCCATCCTTGAAAGCCAGTTTCAACCGACGTGCTACAAGACTCTTCGCTGTACCAGGAGGGCCGAGTAGAAAGATGCTTTCTCCGGCAATGGCACTGAGCAATGCCATTGCAATAATGTGCTCTTTCTCATATACTCCTTGTGAGAGTATTCTTAGCAACGTTTTTATTTGAACGTCAGGTTTCATCTTCTCAATCTTTATTCATGGGTTCAAAAGGATCAGTCTTATGGAAGATGTCTTGCGGACACACCTATTGTTTGGTGATTGATTCATACTCTTCATCAGTCAATTCTCGGCTTTTCTTACATTTTCCGTACACATCAATCAATGAAGCCAGTTTTCCCTTTAGGCAAATGAAGTCATCTTCGTTTGCTTGAATCGGTTCTCCAAACTCCTCGATGGATGCCGTCCCTATTCTGTTTCCGTCCTCGTCATAGATTTGATAGGAATCAGCAGTGACACCTACGAAATAGGAAGCTCCCAGAATCCACCCTTTGAAATACTTCTTGTCGGACACCATCTTGTCATCCAGATAAACGGTCTTTTTCTTTTTCCCAGGTTCCATATAGTCTATCTTTGCCAAAGGCATGTAGACCGTGGAATTCCCTTCCATGGTGTGTATACCTACGCGTGACATTGTTACTTTTTACGTGTTTAAGTGCCATTTTGATAATTTTTAGTTTGACATTTAGTAATCTGGTGCAAAATTAAAATGGAGTTATGCCGAATGGGGGCATAACTCCAAAAAAAAATTATATGTTTCTTGGAAATATGACTTATTCGTTAAGAATTGCTATCGCACTGTTTGCAATTTCTTCCGTGATTCCATCATGGGGATTGGTCAGCACAAAGTAGGGAATCTGAGATTCAAGGCAGACATACTCATCATCGATAATGACATACCGTACATCATTCTTGGTGTTGTCGGCTAACCAAGACGCTATCTCCATTCCCTTACAATGTCCCAAAGCAGGGTCTATATCATCAAGATTGGCAGTGAGCAGCCAATTGTCGCTGACAGACGAATCCGTAATGCCGATTACCTTGCCGGGCAAATCTCGTTCTTTCCACATCACCTGCATGGCTTTGAGGCCGAGATATTTCCAAGATGATTCAATTACAATGTCAGCCTTAGTGACATCAACGATTCGTTTCAGTTGTTGCACCGCCTCTGGGTCAAAGAGCGCACCATGCTTGTCTTGCCAGGGCGTCCTCTCATACATAAGGTAGTTCTGATAGTGCTCGGTATTCAGAACGCCGTCAAAGTCAAGAAAGATTATCTTCTTCATGAGATAGGGTCAATACAAAACTCTCTTCGCTTGCACTTCTTGCAGTGTCGGCCAATCCATACTTCATCGAATTGGTTCATGGCCTGTTCTACAATTTCGGGGTCATCAGTCAAGATACCAGCTTCAAAGTTGCGTTTGTCTTCGTCTTTCATCCCAATGCCGGCACCCGTTAAGTTCGCGCTGCCGACATACACCTCTTTACAGTCGAAGACAAGCATCTTAAAGTGAACGCGAGGACAGAGCACTCGTTCCAGACGGTCATACAGCACTGGATATCTGTCGAAGTCCTCTCGAAAATTCGGGCCAGGTTCCTTCGCATGGATGAGCCGTACCTCCACACCACGCCGAATAAGCAGGGCAATGAGAGCCAAAAACGGTTTCTTCTCTTTGCCTACCTCCACATACAGGTCTTTTATGTCGGCGGTGCCAATCCAAAGAGTTTGTTTCACGGATTGCACCCGCGAAAGCACCTCTTTGTAGTGGTCTGTGTTGGAGATGTAGGTTATCATTTGTGGTGTTCTTTCCAAAGTGCAATTACTTTCTGACCGTCCTCGTAGAAATGCGATTCTTTTATGGCGTTGACAATCCGCATTGCAATATCGTTGCTATTGGCAAGTTCTTTAGGTGTAAAAGGAATTTCCTTTCCCTTGTAATGCCACCATGTAGTATCTTTTTTATGACCATCCGGTTCAAGTCCAAGGGAATCTTTCATATACTGAGAATGCTGCTCAATAAACGAAATCATTTCTTTGGATTGGAGTTCAAGGAACATACGGATGCAACAGTCGCCATTATCATAATTCCAAATCGTATCATAGACCAATGTCAGCATTACCTTGTCGGGCAGCGTATCGAAGGTGTAGTAGCAATAATTGACATTGTTCTTTGTCTTGATGGATAGTTTCAAACCATTTTCTTTGAAAAGAGGTTTCAGCAGTTTTGCATTTCCATCTTCCTCAATCGTTTTCCAAATGTGTGATATAACATTCTTGTGAATTTCAGCAAGACGGTTTATCTTCTCTCTGTTTTCAAAATAGAAATATACTTCTTCTTCGTTCATAGTGTGTGACATTATAGATATTCTGGATGAAATCCTGAAGCAATATAAGTGCTTTGGGGTTGGCATTGGCAAAATATGTTGGCAAATTTCTCTCTATGGCATGGGCAAACTCCTCGTGGGTTATGTTTACGAAGCCGTGAGATGTCACGGTGGTTGCCCATGGCGAGAGCACAACCCCTCTCTTGTTCTCTTCGGGAACATTTGGTTTGCTCCAGTATAGGTCAAGCCTATTATAGAGGGAGGCATATACCTTGTTTTCTATGATGATAGCCTCGTCCTCGCTCTGGAGCAGAAGGTCAATGCGTTTTATATTGCCCTTCTCGTCCTGCACACCGCTTTCACGTAGGACTGAGAATGATTTCATCACCAAAGGAGATTGTCCCGTCTTGGAGCAGAAGATGTCCTGCAAGGAGTCAATGAACAACCGTGAAAGTCCATGTGAGGCTTTTGGGTTAAAGAAATAAGCATATATGTCCGACCAGCGGTTCTCCAGATGGTCAATACCTGCTATGTCGAGAAGCGTTTCCTTATGTGTGCGTTTCTTCGGTAAGTCATTTTGGCGTTTCAGCCAGTCCGACAATAGTTCAAGTTCCTTATCCATTGTTTGCTAATTGTTTGCATCTGTTCACAACATCGACGAAAAGTTTATAAACCTCGTCAAATTCAAGAGGTGGAATATACTTCCATACACAATTAGTATTGCAACTGGGCAGAAGATCCTTAAGTTTCTCAATACATGTGCCATTTATATCTCGCTCTTCTTGCGGCAAAGAAGGAGAAAACTCAACTTGGCAGTACATTTTGGAATCACTGCTGATAAAGATGTCCACCTTTTTCCCTTCCAAGGTCAGTGAAACATCAGTCAATGCGCCTCTTTCGCATGGATGCAGCTCAGGGAAGAGTTCTTTTGTAGCCTTTTGCCAATCTTCATAAATGGATTGACAGAGCCTTCCTTGAAGAGCTTGCATTGAATTGACAACTTCCTGCATGTCATCAATTTTCTCCTGAAGAACTTTGATGCGCTCTTTGTCAGTATTGAACTTATCCAGTTCAAACTGAGATGAAATAAGATTGTCTAAATTCATATTCATTCTATTGTTTATTGTTCTGAGTAAGAAATATCCTTCCAAGTAGTCAGTATATTGCACTACAGCAGTGTAGAGATAGACATTGCTACTTGGAATATTGGGAAGAACATTGTCTTTCAGCCAGGCAAGAATGTCATCTCTGAAGGAAAGATTGACATATCTTTCTTCAAATTCCTCTTTGTAATTGCCCCAAGACTGTTCATCTGGCTCATGGGCATAAGAAGGTAGATACACGACAAATATGTTTTCTTTGTTGAAGCCTTCGGTAATAGTCTTGTCGATATATCTGGACAACTGTTCTTCTTGGTCTACGGCATCACAAGCCTTATTTTCAAAGATAATGGCATACCCACTTTCCCAGTCACGGAGCCAAAGGTCAATCCGTGCCTCCTCCTGTGTCAGGAGTGGTCTCTTTATCTCAATCCGAGAGAAACTGGAGGAATGAGAATGTGTATTGATGTAATGAATTAGTGAATGCAGAAATGTGTATTCGCCTTGTTCATTCTGGTATTGCAGCAGTTTTAGCAATATGCGGCCGTGCCCGTTTTCATTGATATGCAGTTCATCAATAATGTTGATGTGATAAGGCAAGGCGAGCCTTTCCTTTTCCTTTTGTTCCATGAAAAAAGCTGCAAAGTCTATCAAATTCCGATATTCCTCCATGATGGTCTCATGGATGGACAGATACGCACTAAGTGCGTTACTGATGCGAGTCTCTTCCATGGGCAATTAAAGAATTTTTATTGCTATTGCCGCACATGCTTCGGCATCGGCCAGTGCATGGTGATGGTTCTCTAACACATATCCACATTCCTGTGCCACAGTATGCAACTGGTGGTTCTCCAGACCGGGGAACACTTTCCGCGATGTCGTGAGTGTGCAGAGGAAAGGATATTCGGGATAGTCCATCTGGTAGCAGCGGAAAGCGGCACGAAGACAACTCTCGTCGAACGCCTTATTGTGTGCCACGAGGGGAAGCCCTTCGATGAGCGGAACTATCTGCTTCCACACTTCAGGGAAGATAGGGGCATCTTCTGTGTCTTCTTCTGTCAGCCCATGCACTTGCGTACACCAGTAATTATAATAGTTCGGTTCTGGCTGTATAAGCGAGTAGAACGAATCAACGATTTCTCCGTTCCTTACTATTATAACACCAACTGAGCAAACGCTGGTTCGCTCATTGTTGGCGGTCTCAAAATCTATAGCTGCAAAATCTTTCATTTCTTATTTGGGTCGTACTTGTTCCACATTCGTTTAATGATTCCTGCAATCTCCTTGCGGAGCCAGATAGGTTCCAATACCTCTACATCTTCGCCCTTTGAAAGCAATTCCTGGTAGAAATCAAATTCAGGACAAAGATGGAGTGTGAAGATGCTGTACTCGCTTTTACGGTCAAATTCCTCCTGCGAGTTGTGAAGCGGCAGCGAACGAAGGTAGTTGGCCTGGCCAGCCGATACCTTCAGTTTCACCTTCTCGATGTTGCGCTTGGTTCCGGCAATGATACCATAGTAGTTATAGAAGAACGTCTCTGGGTCGAAATCCTCTGGCATCTTGAAAGTCTGACCGTCCAGCTTCCAAATGTGGAAGATGCGGTCGAGGGCATATATCATTATCTTGTCGTAGTATGGGTTTAGGGCAATCATGTACCAACGCTGCTTGAAGAGCTTCAGACAATAGGGATGGACGTTGAAGGTGTGACTTTCGTCCTTCCAGTAGCTTTGGTATGTGATGCGCAGTTGCGTGTCCGTCTTCATTGCATCAATGATGACGGCCAGTTCATTCTGTCCCGAAGGAATGTCTTCAAGCAGAATACGGTCTTTTATTGATTGGCTGTCAAGAAGAAGATTGCTCACGGAAATGGTGTTCATAAGCCAATTTCTCAATCCACCACGTTTTATCTCGTCAGCGTTCTCTATATAATAGTGATAGCCTCTTTTACGCTCACATTCTATGGCAAGGTTGAACATGTCCTCTGCGGCAATTCTCCACTTGTGGAACGTGCGCAGCGGTATCGGGTCTTCTTCAAACTTATCCACCCACTTTTGATTGATTTCCTCAAAAGTGATGCGACCTGCTTTGTAGATGGTTTCAACCAGCCAGACATACTTGTTGATTAGCTTTTTAGCCATATTTTTTCGATTTGATACCGCAAAGACAGTGAAAACTTGTGTAATTATAGGGCATAAGTTGGTTGTTTCTGCGATATTTTATTCATTTTTAGCAAAAATGCCCTATCCAAGTACAAATGTCAGGCACATTTGGTGGAATTTTAAGCTGTCATCAACTCCATATTTCCAAGTAACTTCCGCTTCAGGGTTGATGTACTCCGAAAGAAACGTTTGTAACTTGGCGAGGTCGTTCATTGTCATATCATCAGCGTTATGACAGAGGATGGAGAATGCACACAGATTGTATTCATGAAAGTCATCGACCTTTACTTCTTTCAGCTGATTGAGGATGGACTGTATCGGACTTATATCTTCTGATGGGTCAGAGAGATATGAGCCATAGAGAATTCAGTAATCTTCTCTTTGTTGTCTATCTTCATCATGATTATTCGTATTTTACGTTATTGTCAAGTTGGATATGCACTTCCAGATCAAAGTCATGCACATAAATGAGGTCATAGAGTGAGAAAAGGCAGTGGTCGTAAAGGTTATGAAAAGGGTGTATCAGGTGCAAGCCCTTCGACCACTCCCTATCAAGCCCCTCATTCCAGTTGTCATTCTCATCTTCCATACCAATCCATTTCTCAAACGTCTCAAATCCGCCGTGTTCAGGAGGATATGCCTTACTGCAACGTAACACCCATGCGCAACCATCATCATAGAGAGGTTCAAAGCCTCCTTGCGTCAGAGCGTCCCATACTTGTTTGGCGGTGTCGGTTTGAAGAGGGTGGTGCTTCGGGTATTCTGCACCAAGATAGATTTTTCCTTCTACCTCAAAATCTCCGAAATTGTCGGCGCGATTGCAATACTCTTTATAGGCAGTCATCACTCTTTGATAGAGTTCCGCACAGGCTTTTCTCAATCTGTCATTGAATGAGGCGAGCAGTTGATGCATATCGTTGTCGTACACATTCAGTTTGTACAGCACATTGCTTCTGCTGCGAAGAAGTTGATTCATGACGTGCCGTTCCTCGTCTGTGTATCGGCAATGGTCGTTCCACAGTGCGATGTCTTCTTCCAGCATCTTTATCCGTGGGTCTTCAAACACCTTATATATATCCATACGCGTAGATTTGATTTTCTCGTTGCAAAGATATTTTCATGGTATGCCATTTTGGGGCGTATGTTGAAAAAATCTTCAAAAAAGGAAGAAAAGTTTTTGTTATGCCTCCATTCGGCACACCATACGCTTAATTTTGCGACAAAATTTCGTAATCATGGAGAATAAAATCAAGCGCAATCGTCCGATAGCCACTGTGCTTCGGGAGTATGTAGAGAAGAAGAAGGGCAAGGTGTCAGAAGCAAGAAACGAACTGCACCAGCGGTTTGAATACCTGGACTGGAGTATTCAGAAAAAAATCATCATAGCACATCTGCAATCATCGAAATCTGACAGGCAGTGGGTTTACGCACGACTGCTTCGCTATTGGGATGACAGTTTCATGCCGATAGTGAAGGACGTCTGGGAAACCTATTATGAAGAGCGTTGTGCATGGGCTATTATACGCTACTTCCCGAAGGCGTATGTCAAGGCAAACCTTGACACGCTGCGGATGGAGCGCAATTACTATTTCATTTGTCTGAGATTTTCTGGTGACAAGAATTTCGAGATTGACAAGAGTAAGTTCTCGCCGATGGACTATCTCAGCTTCTGCCAGAAAGCGGAGCGGAAGATAAGCTCGGACGAAGTTCTGTCATATCTGTATGAAGTAGCGATAGATTGCATCCTCGACTATCACAAGCCAAGCCTGAACACTGAGCCTTACGAAGATACCGATGATTGGATTGACCCTCTCAATCTCCGAGATATGGGCAGAGCATTTTGGTATGTACAGCAAATGGAGATAGAGCCAGCAATCAGCCAATTTACCGACTGGTGCCATAAAGTCGCTCAGGCCAGCACAAAGGAGTGGCGAGAAGTTCATAATAACTCGCCGTATTATAATCATGTCATTCTTGCCAACCGTATCGTCCTGAAGAACATGGGAAAGATGTTGCCGGTCAACATTATGGACAGGTTTACAAAGGTCAATCCCCACTTGCAGACGCTCATCGACAAGCTGGGATTAGAAGTAGATTTCGACCACATGGTAAAAGAACTTAAAATAGTCGAACCTTAAATAGTCGTTTAATCTCTGTAATTCAGTAAAATACCTCTCTAAATTCTTTGCTAAATCTGCAAGTTTTGTTATCTTTCGAGACCAAAACTTGCAGATTTTATGATTACAAAGCCTCATAGCATCCCATCATTCTTCAGCAATCTATCCGACATGCTGAACCAATCGCACCCCCTCTAAAAACTAGCCGATAAAATAGATTGGGCAAAATTCGACACAGCCTTCGCTCCTCTGTATTGTCAGAATAATGGTCGCCCTGCTAAACCCATTCGTCTGATG
>QWCI01000017.1_pt1 | contig 83275 bp, 72 predicted proteins | sample 1972541 | NCBI WGS metagenome assembly QWCI01 (sample SAMN09866712, study PRJNA288562) | Human oral metagenome isolate term3_saliva, whole genome shotgun sequencing... | isolation source: mouth | host: Homo sapiens | place: USA: California | reverse complement strand
TATCGTTTGATGGGTGTGGATTTAATTGAATTCTTTAATTATCAAACCCTAGATCTTCCTGATACACTATATACTATGGAGATCATTACAGATAACTCTGATTGGTTAATAGAAGACTATGCTACATCTAAAATCTTCTCTATGATTGCAGAAGAGGAAGAACAAACAGTATTCCAATTACCAGTAGAAGATTGGCCTGATGTAGATAAGTATAACCAAATACTTATCTTTAATGGTAGTATATTCTTAAATCAAAATGATTATATTGTAAATTCTACAAATCATACTGTTACCTTTACTAACTCTACTAAATTAATTCATAAAGGTGATACTTTAATATTTGCTTTTGTTAATATCACTAAGGGATCTCAACATGGTCCACTTCATTTAAAACCTTATTTCTTCTCTCAAGAAATAAAAGCAAACTCTAATTCTATTACCTTGCCAGATATGCCTGGATTGGAATATAATATGAATAACTTTATGCTATTCATAGATGATAAGGTAGTTATTCCTAGAAGATATAGAATTGAAGGGGATAAATTAGTATTCATGGAAGCCAATGATGGAGTAAAACAAGGACAAATAGCTGTCTTTACTCTATTTAAATTAGTCAGCGAATATGATGATCCTACTAATATTAGATACAAAGCAATTCAGGAAGAATTAGCTCTTGGTCGTAGATTTATTCTATACGATATGACCATTGATAAAAAATATAAAATTACTTTAGACAATTTAGTAGCTTTTGACCAAAATGGTAGATATATACCTGATTTATTTGGTCAAATTTATAATAGGAATATTATCAAGTGTTTATATAGTGGCGAACCAATGCTAAGGGTTCCTACATATATCAGTTGTATTTGGATGGAAGATTCACTTCCTAATGAAGCATTAGCTGTTCATCCTACAAATAATTCATTTATGAATGGTTATATAGCTTTATTCGAAGAATTCTATGAAATGGATGATCATTTCAAAGAGTTGATGTCTGACTTCAATACACGATATTATAAGAGTAAACACTATGGTGAGAATTTAGCTAAAGCTTTAGACTATATGGCTTGCTATCAACAAGTTAAGTTTGATAAAGTCTATGAGGATAGAGCTACTGCTGATAGAGTAACATTCGATGTCGGTAGACTAAATTCTTCTGCAACATTTGATGCCAATGGAGATATTGCTTATGAAATGGAAAGGAATGAATTTAATAGTCGCTACTATAGATCATTCCCTATTTATTTCTTAAACGGTATTGTTCCTGATTGGTATGATCAGACTTCCTATTCTGGTAATAGAGTTACAATCCATACGCCAACTAAACTTAAGAATGGTGAGAATGAACAAATCTTTACTGAAACTAAAGTAATAGGTATTCCTATGCCGTTTGAGTTTGATAAGACTATTGGTGTTGAAGATACTAATGATTTATATCTTAAAGAATATGGTGATAAGAAAAACCAATTCGGTAAAATACGATATAAAGGATCTGCTCTTGCTGATATAAAAGACGTTTATAAGCCTAGAAGAACTGAGTTTCTTGGACGTATTAATGTAGATTTTGAATTCGATTACAATGAAAAGAACGGGCTTATCAATGTTATCACCGTTATGAGTGGCTTTGGTGAACCCCTTTGTAACTTATATGTGGGCAATCAAGAGGAATATAAGCAAGTCATGAATGCATTAAATCCCCATAACCCAGTATTTAGTTACAACTTAAAGGATATAGAAAACAGATCTAATTTACGTCTAAGTATTACTTATAAAGATGATCAATACAGATTCGTTCTTAGTAGGAATAGAAGAATTATCGAAAGTGTATATCTTCCTATTCCTTATTCTAATGGCACAGTTATTGCATTTGGTTCTACCTTCGATACTACAAATAATGGAGATTACAGATGCATCAAACTAAAACAGTTTGAACCTGATAAAGAATTAACCTTTAGAGGCACAGCTAGATTTATTTATGGTACTTATAGAACAGCAAGTTCTGTAGATGTATTAGAATCTATTCGTTGCCATAAAATGGTAAACTTCTTACAGCCATTGGATAGCCAATTATTATATATAAATAATAATACTCAAGACTTTTTAGGAAAAGTAAGAACTGGATTTGAAGCTAGTTCTGAAGTCTTTTCTATTGTAGAGGTTCCTGAAAAGACAAGGGAATCTGAATTCACTGCATCTATTAGAGTTAAACCTGGCTTAGCACTTTACGAAAGAGATATCTCGTTCGATATCCCATCCCAAGTTCAAGTTAAGGTTGATATCAATCCAATAGATATTGATTGTGATGTAGATCTCTATGTATGGGATTATGTAGATCCTACAGATAATAGTGGTGAGTCTTATGAGTTTTATTGTAAGGTAAATCCATCTTATAATTTCACTCCTGTAGATATACCATGTAAGATCGAAGTTCCAATTGTTATTATTAAAGCATAACACTATTACTACAACAAACCCCTATACGATAATTTCGTATAGGGGTACATACTAGTAATAAATTTCGCTTTTTTATTGTTAAGGAGGGAGAGCATTTGTACACTAAGCTTGTAACCAAAGTGGTTACAATTCCAATCCCTTTTAAAGATAGTTATTATGATGGACCGTCTCATAATCGTAAACAGATAGATGGTCTTGAAAATATTATACTTTCTCAGATAGAAAATGATAGTACCGATATTAGAAACAAGGGATATCCTATACGTCAATATTGGAGAGAAAAAGACAGAATGACTGGAAACACTTCTACTGATAGGACGTTTTCAGAATATGAAATGAACTCTTCTGTACTATTCGATCTATCTTCTGTTTATGTACCAAAACCAAATGAAAATGTTTTAAAAATAACATTCAAAACTAATCAAATATTTTTGGACAGAATCCCTACTTCTGATCCAAAAAATGAAAAAATAATAGATTCTCCTATTGGAGCTACTAGTATATTCTCTATATTTGATAAATATACTACCGTTCCTATAGTAAATATAATTGCTGGCGATAAAGGTAATTTTGAAGATGAGTTATATAAAGCTTATCCAAGATTATCTAAGATGGCAAATTTTAATCCATTAACTCCTAATAAGAATGGCACACCTATCTACCTTGACAACCCTATTCTAGTAGTAGAGTTCTTAAAGGGTGATGGATGTAAAGTAACCTTTAGTGCAGACGGAATTCCTACAGAGGAGAAGATTATTCCTAAATATAATCTAAACTCTTTATATTCTGTATTTGCGATCAATGGTTATATCACAGATGATGCTGATCATAGAAATACCGAATTCTATAGATACAATATTCAACCTACTCAACAGGCTTTGAATATTAGAGAGAATAATAGCTATGAATCATATATTCAAGTAGAATATGGTACTCTTCAAAACTATGTAGATGAAAATCCATTAATTACTGGTGATTTCGAATACGTTCAAAGTGAAGAAGACAAAGACCTTTTAGACTGCACTGTTGAATTATCTAAAACAGATATGGAAGTAGAGTTTCCTCTAACTATTTCTGTTATAGAAAAGAAACGTTATGAAGGTCCTGTAGATCCTAAATATATTCGAAGAACAAATCAAAAGACTACAGATTTCCAAATAATAGAAGAATTGGAGTCTAAGTTTAAAGATAGGTGCTGTTTATGTACTGGTATCAAATATGACGATATTCAAGTATTTGTAGAAGTTACTAGTGGGCATTTATATCCTTTAAAATACATTATTGATGATAAAAATAATATGGTATTTGAAGATAATAAATATGCTGCTAATCTTCCACTCTATGCAGGATCTAAAAGACAGTTCTTATATAATAGATATATGATAGATAAAGATACTAATTATCTTTCCCTAGGAGAAGAATTTAAATCTGGATGGGATACTAAGAGATATATGATCTTTAAGAATGGTCATCTTTTAAATAATTCTATCTATCAAATCATTGCTCCAAACTTTACAAATGGGGTTAAATATAAACGAATCTATTCTGCTAGTACTTTTAAAGAATCTGATTATGTAGACGTATTCTATATAGAATGTGATGATAACTTTACTCATGTTCCATATAATCACGATGTCTATATGAGTTCTAAGGTTGTTTATCCTGAAAAGAATAATCAAACTGTAGTAAGGGTACCTTATCCATATAAGTCTTATCCTAGAGGAAATAAATACTTCTTTGTATTTAATAAAGATGGTATTTATTTAGATAAGAGAAAACAATATACTTTATCAGAAGATGGAGACTTTATTACATTATATGAAACAAGAGCTTTACAAAAGACAGAAACTACTGTTGATTGTTTGGTATTCGTATTCCCATATGTAAGAGCAGACTTCGAAGTTGATGGTGAATATGCTGAAGATGGTAAGTTAGAAAACTCTGGTATTACTTTTGTATATTCTTATGCAGATGGTGGTACTGATACAGGTCTATTAGACTTTAAACCGGTATTTAATTCTTATGAACTTACTAAGGATAACTTCCTATTATTTGGTAATACCACCTATATAGATCCATCTAGATATGAATTGCTAAGCAATGGGAAAATCCAGTTATTAGATCCTGTTGATATTCGTCACTGTAAGTATGCTCAATATGTAATGGTGATATTCAATAATATTGGTATATTAGAAGAGTATAAAGAAAACTCATCTGAAAATCTAAGATTCAATATTAAAGTTCAACAAGTTACTGCTAAACAAGATAATCAAGTTACATTTGAACTTCCGGATGGTATTGGTTATAATACTAAATTCTTAGCTTTTGCTGGTAGTCTTTCTTTAGATGAAAGTGAAAGATATGCATACAATCCAGTTACTAAAACTCTTACTCTTACAGAGCCAGATTATAGTTTAGATGCTGGTAGAAATCTTACTATTGTTACAGTAGAAGATTTGGAAGCTAAGGGTGGATTTACAGAAAGAGTAGATTTTGAAAAGATAGAATTCCCTATCACTGCAAAAACTATTATTTCTATACCAAGCTGGTATATCGATCAGATGAAAATCACACCTAATAATATAGCATTGTTTATCAATGGTGTATTTATCACTCCAGAAAGATATACTCTAAAAGGAAACGTTATCGTTCCTACCTATAAGAATGATAGACAATTTAATTCTGATAAAACTATCACTATCTTATACTTCTATAAGAAACGTGTATCATCTGCTGAAGATGGTATCGAAGGTCCGTATGAATTATTTAATATGACTAGAGATCATGATGATATTTGGTTCGATGAAATGTATGCCAAACCAACATTAGCTGGTAAAGCAGTAGATTTCACACAGAATATCATCTATGGTAGATTAGAATATATGGAAGATCTTTCTAACTGGTATACTAGAGTATTGATCTCTGGTAATTTAGAGTATTCTCAAGATCATCCAGTATCTTTAGACTTCATATCTGGTAATCTTCAGTTGTATTATAATGCACCTATTGCAGCAGATATCAATGCAACTATCGATGATCTAGATGTAGAATGGTATAAGGTAAGTCCTAACTTAAATGGTAGAGAAGTAGATACATTGTATAGACTTCCTGATATGGCTAAGTATGTATTAATTGCCAATAATGTTGGTGCTATCCATACTAAGATGAATCAAGATAATAGCTTCTATTCTATCTTTACTGATAATGATGATATAGTAGCTATTAAGTTTGAGCCTACTACTTCATTAGAAACTATTGCCCCGTACACATTTAGAGGTATGACTAAATTAGCATACGTCGCATTTGATAGAAATAATAAACGTATCAGTCCTTATGCATTTGCTATCACTCCTAAATTGAGATCAGTTAAACTAGTTCCTGAAATCAAAGTAGAAGAAAATGCATTTGGTTTATTAGATACTTTATATATCGCAGAAAATGCGAATGTTGCTGATAATGCGTTTGAACCTGCTAAGAATATAAGAATTAGTTATGATAAGACTTCTGAAAACTATATTATGGATAATACTCCAGAAAATAGAGTTAGTACTTCTGAAGTAGAAGTTCCTCTATCTGTTAAAGTTATTCAATCTTATCAATTCTATGGATTTAATAATCTAACTAGAATGGATTTAGAAAATACAGTATTAAAGATTATGCCTGCAGCATTTAAAAACTGTGGTAATCTTTCTGCTATTAAACTAAAACCAAACTTAACTTATATAGGAAGTGGAGCATTCTCTAATAGCGGATTAAATGAATTGAATATTCCTTCTACAGTTACTACAATGGAAGAAGGAGTATGTAAAGGAGCTACCAAATTAACTCGTGTAGTAATTCCTAATTCTATAGAATCAATATTAGAATATTCTTTCTATGGTTGTGATAAATTAAATGAAGTAGTTATAGAAGATGCAGTAGAACCTACTCTTGGTGTAAGAGGTAAAGGTTTAAAATATATAGCTGATTATGCATTTGGTTCTAATGAATTAACTGAAATCACCATTCCTGCATCCGTAAAAACTATTGCTAAAAATGCATTTGCAAACTGTCCTAATTTGAGAACTATCAATATTGCAGAATATCCAGGATCTCATGTATCTGATTTATCTGCACAATCTATTGATAATGCTCCTTGGGGTGCACCAAATGCTAGAGTTAATTATTTATAATAGCTGAAAGGAGTACCCATGGCTAGTATAGTCGATAAAAATAACGGCCAAACAGTATTCACTTTCACTCCAAATAATGGAATCCCAGTTGAGTTAGACTTGACTGGGATACACTCTATAAGGGTTCAATGTTATGGAGCTGGTTCATTATGTGGAGATAATAGAACAGGATCTAGAGGTGGTTATACTTCTGGTATTTTAGATACTTCTAAAATAGATATCTTGTATCTTACTGTTGGGTGTTTACCAAAAGGAAGATCTGGTGGTCTTGGATTTGGTAAAGGCGGAGATTCTAGATACCCAGAAATATCTCAAATGATGGGATATGGCGGTGGAGGTTCTTCTGGAGTCTCATTAGATAAAAATGATAAAAATACTGCTATCATGATCGCTGCTGGCGGTGGTGGTGGTACTGATTATATAGATTATAAAGGATCAAAAGTATATCTAGAAGGCTATGATGGTGGTGGATATACTGGTTCTCCAATACTAACTGCTAATGGTAATGAAGATTATGATGGAGCAGATAGTTGGTATAGATATGGATACACTGGACAACCTGGTACTCAAGATCAACCTGGTATGGGTGGTAGTTTAGATAAATTCTCCACATTTACTACAACTCCAGACTCTAATGGTACAGCCTTCAATGGTGGTCCTGGTAAAAGAGATTTAGCTACTGACAAAGTGCATGGCGGAGCTCCTGGTGGTGGAGCTGGCTGGTATGGAGGCGGTGGTGGTGATATCAGAGCTGGTGGTGGTTCATCATATATCTCTGGAGATCCTAAATGTAAAGCCTTCCCAGGAAGAGCAGAATTTACTGATACAGATATTATCACTGGTGGTAATAATCAATCATTTGAAGGTAAGATTGTTATTACTGTTTTAAAAGCAGAGACAGATGGAAAAGAATTCCAATCTACTATTACCATTGCACCAAATAATGCTGTATTAGATATTGAAATTCCATTCCCATATAAACAATTTACAGAAATGCAATTCTTCGTTACAGATAATGAGGGAAGATTAATTCCTCAAGCATATTATGATAGAATTGGTGAAAGAACTATTCGTATTAAAAATGCAGTACCATTTGGTATTACAGAAGAAGACGATATTAAATTTACCTTCTGTCATAATAAAGGGCAATATGCTGTTCAAAAGATGGAATTACATATTTCTGGTGAAGATGGTATTAGAAAATATGATATCAATTCTCCATATTATGCTATGCTTGATCTTAGAACTAGATTTAAAGTATTCTTAAATAGAAAGGCTTTAGTTCAAGGAAGAGATTACAGTATTAATATTTATAGAGGATTTATCAAGTTTGAAGATCATATTATGATTGGTCTTCGTGATGATATCGATATTATTTGTTTCTATACTGGTACTAAGTATAATAAAGCTATTCCAGAACTTCCTATGAGTGGGTATATCTATTTTAATAAATACGAAATAGATAGAAATCTTAATAAGAATCTAATGGCTGTCTTTGTAAATGGTAAACTAGTACAAAGAAAAGATATATTAGATATTTCTAATAATATTCATAAAGTATCTAGAGATATTAAATCTAGATATAATTTAGAAGTATTGAATCTCAGTCCTAGAGTAGATTCTTTGGTTCCTAGATTTAAAAGGCCTATTAGCCGAGGAGTTGTTAAAAAGAAAATCGTTAAATGGATTAACGGTAGAATTGGAAACTACGAAATCGGCAAATTCCAAAAAGATCTATTTGAAGGACCTAATGGAAGTGGTATTAAAGTATTCTTAGATGCTACAGCTATTGATAGTCTCTATATTACTGGTAAAAATACCAAGATGTTTAAGGAAGACTTCTCTATGTGGTTATTTGATAGAGGAAATGGTATAACTCTAAACTACCTTCCTAAATATAAAGTAACCATTACACAATCTCCACATCAAACTATTACTGTCCATTATAATGGGAAAGATTATAGTGGCGATGAAGTGTGGGTAGTCCATGGAGAAAATATCACAGTTTCTATTACCCCAGATGAAGGATATAATCCTGGTACACTTAATATAACTAGTGCTACTATTACTGGTCCTACTGAAATTAATGCTACTCCAGCAGCTGCTAAAGAAATTGCTACTGCATTAATTCCTTGGAATGCTGGCAGATTTACTGATTTAGATACTAATGAAAATAAATATTGGAAGGTTAAAGAGATAACTATTCCAGATGGTATCGATAGAGTATTGGTAATGTATACATGGCATTATAGATCTGATGAAGTATGGGATCAAAGAGAAGGGCGACAAGGCTACGAAGCCTATAAACGGGATAGATCTCCTTTAGATGATGATATTAGAAATAATAGACTTCCTTCAAGATGGGTAAGTAATAGAGATGGAGATAGATATAAAGTAACATATAGAGGTACAGCTATCTTTAACTATAATAATCTAGTAAACTGGTTTGATGTTGACAAGACAGTTTGGAGAAATAATGCATGGAGAATGCCAGAATCTGTAAATAGATATGGTGCAGATTTATGTACAGTTGTAGGTGTAACACCTGGTAAGACTTATAAGTTATGCTGTTTCTCAGCCTCATTTAAATCTAGACCATATGGTTATTTCATTATCTATAATGAAACTATTAAAAACCTTCCTATAAATATTACTGATTATTAATTTTGTGAGGAATTATGGCAAACGAACAAACTCATGAACTGAAATCTATAGGTACTGATCCTTCTTTTCAAGGAATTACAGTTCGTGTAACAGAAAAAGAGAAAGAACCCGAAGAATCTGATTTAGTTAAGAATGTAGATTTTTGGGCGGTTAATAAGATTTCAAATTATAAAACTATAACCAATTTTAATGATGCAGTCTATACTACTCCTGGAGATCCTGAAAATAACCTAGTTAAAGATGAATTTGATAAAATCAATAATCATCCATCTGGTAATTGGTGGGAATTGCCAATAAAATATCCTAAATATTTAATGATGAACCTAGGTGGTCCATTCACTAATATGGAAAATATAAGATGGAAAAATATTGAAAAGTTATTTGATAAAGCCTATCCAAGTACTGATGCTGCAGGATTCAATATCTCTAAGACAGAGAGTGCTCAAATGTTTTTTAATAACTGTAAAAAGTTAAGATGGTTTGATGCATTAAATGGACTTAGAATTACAAGAACTTGTAAAAATATAAGCTATTTCTTTTCTAATTGCGAAGCATTAGAAGTAGCAATAGGTCTTACAACTTGGAATGTGGGTAATGTAGAAAACATGGAGCATACCTTCTTTAATTGTAAAAATTTAAAGAGTATAAATCTATCTACATGGAATACTTCATTTGTTAAAAACTTCAGTTTCATGTTTGGATCCTGTGAAAACTTAGAAGAAATCAATGGAGTATTTGATTTAACGTATGCTGAGAATTGCGATAATATGTTCTCTGGTTGTACCAAATTAAAGAAAAAGATCAAATTCAAAAATGTTCCAGAAGGATTTGATCTTAGTAGAACTGGGTTGACTGCAGATCAATATGAAATTGTAGATGGTTTTCATATTGATGATATGTTTTATTCAGCTAATCATGGTTATATGGCATCTAATTGGTACCCACTCTTTGGAATGGAAGATGATTTAAATAGTCATGAAAATACAGACACAGCTCCAGAGGATCATCTATAATTAATTTTATATATTAGAATAATCATAAAATTATTGGGTAGAGTCATAACGACTCTACCCAGTATTTATTCTTTTTCAGGATATGAATAAAATTTAAAATTGCTATGAGCTATTTCATTATCTTCATCAAAGAGAATTTTCTCTTTCATCTTAAGATCAGCAGTAGATGATTTTTTAAAATATACTGGTCTAGTAATTTCTACATTATCTACTACATTATCCCATCTAGTATGATTTGTATTATAATTAAATGGAGCCCCATATACATAATTAGGCTCTATACGAGTATTAGTATCAGGAAGTTCTATCAACTCAGGAGGAAATCTTTCTATAGTTTGTCTAATATCGACTAATTCGAAATCATCAGTGTAGGTACTATCATTACAAACGTGTAGTTGATCTAATTCATATTCATATGCTCCAGATTTAGGCGCGCCATATGGATTTCCGAGCTTAATATTCTTTAAAATGCGACCAAATTCATGTCCATCAGGATATTCCCACCATTTTTTACCATCAAAGAATAAACGTTCTACAATCAATTCCCCTCTAGAGAATAGTATGTTATGCCATTCATTATCAGGAGTATAAGGGCAGTCATAAACTAGTTTATCATTAATCAATAATGCAACAGATGGCTTTCCAGGAATTGATCCATGATATGATGGAATAAGTTTTATATTGTTCCCATTCTCGTCACTTAATTCTACACCTGGGATATAAGAATCTTTATTATTATCAAAATCAATAATAGCAGAGTTGTGTAATTTAAACCAGAAAGATATTGCAAACCTTCCATCTTTTTCTAATTTACACTCAGCATCATTCTGATAATAAGAGTTTTCGTTCAAACAATAACAAGATTTGAATCTGGTACTAATATAAGGATCTTGGATAGCTGCATAATTCTCAAAAGATATAGAGCCATTCTTTGTCCAAGTATCTTTATTAATACCAACATCAGATATTCCCGCATCAGTAAATCTAATTATATTAAAATAATTTCTTTTTCTAAACAATCAAATCATCTCCTATTCTTCATAATCGTCATCATCTATATCCTTACCAGGAACGATATCAGGATAGGGATTATTATCTGGTCGTAGATAAATTGTTTTACGGTAATATACATTACCTTTACCATTTTCTTTATCAGAGATGATCCATTCAAAGATACCAACAGTATTAGAGCATTCATAACCTGTAGCTTCCATATTATAATAGACTTTCTCTATATCATCTTCAGAAGATGGATTGATTTGTAATGAACACAATATACCATCTGCATTAATAGGACCAAAAGAGTCTAATTTCTTAATAAGTTTAAGAGGTATAGACACAAATGGTTCATCTATATAAGACTCAGTTAATACTTCTGGAACCTTTCCAATAAGTATAGCTGTATCACTATTATATTCTTCATCATTTGTAGGATAACTTAATTGAGTAATAATATTTACCTTTTCAGGATTAGTTCTATAATCATCTCTGAAGAATTTGAGTGTATATTTTATATTTTTTTCTCTTCTTGATTCATTGACATTGTGGTGCACTAAGCATAAATGCCAATCATTGAGTTTATTCATTATTCCTTCAAAAGTAAATGGAAGAGTTGGATCAAGAATAGTTTTTCTATTCTTCTTTTCTCCTCTATCTACAACGATCATTGCATTTATATCTTTAGGTCGTTGGGTTTTAGGAAGAACTAACATTTTTTCACCACTATTCTTTTAAATACAGTAATTTCATTACTTATTGTCAAAAAATCACAAAAATCCATCAAGTATCAATTAAGATACTTGATGGGTTATTAGTAATTATTGTTGAGCTTCTTCTTCGTCAGTCTTTTCAATAATTTTACCGATTACAGAATCGATAACATTCAAAGCTACAGCGATACAGATTGGAAGTACAACGCCATCACGGATTTTGCACCAACCAGATTCTTTAGCTGCATCTTCTTTAAGTTTATTTGTATAAACGTCAGCGATTTCTTTTAGTTGAGGAATACCAGATTCTTTCAACCAACGAGTGAAATATTTTTTGGATTGATTAGTAACAACTTCGTTTACGTTGTTGATCAATTCTTCTTTGATATTATTGAAAATAACTTTGTCGATAATTTTAGCCATGCTATTTTAACCTCCGAGAAAATAATATGAAGAAATTAATCTTCTTCTAAAATAAAGCTATCAGATAGTTTCCCATCTTTATAGCATTCAATTGTTACAGAAGAACCTTTGTAGAATTGAACAAAGTCTTTGATTACTTTACCATTGGCTTTAAATACTACACCGTCTTCTTGTTTTACATGAATCGTAACTACTTCACCTTTAGAAGCATCTACTTTATCTTCTTCTAGAACTTTAGCAGCACTAGCTTCTTTACGAAGCTTTTCAGCTTCAGCTTCTAATTCTGCAATTCTATTTTTATAAGCAGCTTCTTTAACAGTAAGAGCATTCTTATCTTTAGCAAGATTTTCATTCTCAAACTTTAAGTCAGTAAGCGATTTCATGAGATTTTTATTAATCTCAGCAACTTCATTAGCTTTCTTTTCAGCTTTAGCAACATTGAGAGAAGCAGAGTTGAAATCTTTATTAAGATTTTCAACCTTATTTTTGTAATCAATATTACTAGCAGTAAGTTCACTATTGTCTTTGCTAAGTTTAATAACTTTGTCTTTTAAGTCCTTGATTTCATCTTTATACTTGTTAAGTTCTTTAGCTACATCAGTCATTTTAGCTTTAGATTCAACTAATGTAGTTGTTGTAGAACTATTATTCGTACTAATAGATGCAATCTTAGTCTTATAATCTTGAATAGCAATATCAAGAGCTTCGATAGTCTTAGCTTCGATAGCTTCTTTTGTTACAAGAGCATCATGTTGTTCTTTTAAACTTTTGTATTCATTTAAAAGTTGAGAAGACCCAATTTGAGATTCTAGATTATCAACCTTTTCTTGTAACTCTTGAGCAAGCTTATCAGCTTTCTTATATTGAGACTCTAATGCTCTATATTGCGTAGTCGTATACAATCCAAGCATTACGAATTTTCCTTTCCATAACTAAATGAAATAAGAACTGCTATTATTATAATAGCTTACTCTATTGTTTCTTAGTTCTACTAGTAGCTTTCTTTTTAGTAGTTGTTTTCCCTTTTACAACTTTTTTAGCTTTAGAAGTGGATTGTTTTCTTTTAATAACTGGAGTTTTAGTTTGCTCCACCTTCTTATCAGTGTCGATACTTTTGGTAGATTCCAATTGGTCTTTTAATTCTTGAATCTCTTTAGATTGGTTTTCAACTTTAAGAGAAAGCTCAGCAATATTTCTTGTAGCTTTACCATACTCATTAATTTGACGTTGTAAACCACTTTCTAATTCTTCCACTTGAGTTTGTAACTCTTGTGCTTTATTAGAAACTTCTGTTAAAGTTTCTTGAAGTTTTAGATTGAATTCATTAAGTTCTTGCAATCTAATTTTAATTCCACTATTTTCTTCAATAAGATCTCTTTTATCTTTTTCTAGTTTAGCGATACGGTTAGTTTTGCGAGTTTTATCTTCTAATAAAGAAGAATTAAGATTTTCTAATTCTTTACATCTTTTCTCTAAAGATTTATATTTAGCAACTGTTGTTAAGCCTAACATTTATAATCCTCCAAGTGATTAATTCTTAAAATAAAGAGGGTAGGAGATTAACCCACCCTCTTGGTATTTATTTATTAAAGATTGTATCTTATATAAATTAAGGTTGGTCAGTATCTTCTTCACTAGATACATGAAGTTCGGAAACCATGTAACCAGGGTTGGAAGTAGCAGCAATAGTTACATCAGTACCAACTCTGAAACGACTTTCAGGAGCAGAGTTACCATTAACTGTAATAGTACCATTAGCTGGAGTTACTGTTCTAACTGCTACATAGTATTGATCGCAGCGTTCGCATAACCAAGTAGCGCCACCATCAAATGTTCTAAATGTGAATACCACTTCACCAACTGTTTTAACAGCATCATCATTGAATTTTTTGATAGTAGGGAAACGTAATTCATTACTGAATACAATTGTATTTTGAGCCATTTTTAATTTATTTTGGTTCCAGATAGCATCAACGTATACAGTGTACATACCAGCATCTAAATTCTTAGGAAGTTCTAATTCGAATTCAGCACCTTGGCTACCATCTAAATTAACTTTATAAACACTGCAGTCATATAAGTTTTCTTTAGTAATAGATAAAGTAGTTACTGCACCTTTATCCCCAATCTTATAGATAGGAATTGCAGAGTCTTTAGATTTACTGAAACCAGCATCATTAATCAATTCAGAAGTTTTTGTTTTGATTTCAGATTTCAATGCATAGTTTGTCAAATCTACAACTTGAGAACCTAATTGTTCCCAAGCATTATTGATATACACATATTCTGTATATAAGTTTTGATTTTGTTCTGCAGGATTCTTAAGAAGATAAATAGTAGAAGCACCAATATCTTGAGTAGGTAATGCAGTTACTACTTGAATATCAAATTTAGGAATGCGTTGAAGCATAGATTTGATTTCACTAGCAGGCATTGTATCAATTGTTACATTCTTACCAACGATTGGAAGTACATTTGTACCAAGAGTAATAGATTCAATTTTATTTTCTTGAGCAGATGCTTCAATTGTAGCAAGTTTGTCTTTTTCAGTAGTAGTATAATCGTTTGTAGACAATGTCTTACCAGATTCTTGAACTACAAATAGTTTACGAAGTTCTGCTAGGAATGTCTTTAAGTTATCAAGACTAACAAATTTAGCCATTCATATACCTCTTTCTATAAATTATTATAAATCTGGTAAAGTGATTTCACTATTATTGGCAGTTTCAATAGTAGGAGTGGAATTATTACTACCTTCTTGAATTTCTGCCCAAGCATCAATAGTTGTAGTAGGACCATAAGTTTCAGAGACGTATCTATATTTCTTTTGATCTCCTACTACATATACTTCCATACCAACTTTACGACGTTCTTCTGGAATACTAAGCATATCAGATTTATGTTGTACGGTTCTCAACCCACCAGCCATATCTTCATCCACCATAATAGGAAAAGAGTCATTAGCGGGGTCTGGTGTAGTTAGTGTGCTAAACACAATAAAGTTCTTTTCAACAGCCATTTTAAATTATCCTTTCTTAAATTGAGGATGGATTACTAGTGAATAAATCTTTGATTTCACTTTCTTCGGCAGCAATATCATTAGTACCACCAGAATTGATTACGATATTTTCACTACCATCAAATGGTACACCATTAATAGATCTAGCAGTTTTTAATTTAGCAGCCGCAACAGCATGAACTTCTACAGAAGCTTTATTAGCTTCATCACCGTGTATGTTTTTAACTGTCATAACTCCATCTTCGTTGATAGAAATATTTTCAATGCCTACAGATTTCTTTTCTACGTCTTCTAAAGTTTGTTTAGCTTCATTAGAGAAATCATTAGTAGATAATTGTTTTCCTTCAACTTTATCAACTTTACCACTTAATTGATTTGTAAGAGTAGCCCATTTAGCATGAATCCTATTAGCAACCAATCCAAGAGCAAAATTTAAATTATCTAAGGTAATTAGTTTCATTACTCTTTCCTTTCTTAATACTATTAAAGAGCTTTAAGGGCAGCAGAAACTTCACTGTCTTTAGAGATAATAGTGATAGGAACAGCAAAGTTATCTAATTCTCCATCTGTATTATTTAAGAAGTCATAATAACTTCCTGTAATACCATCCATTCTTCCTTCATATACTAAAGATCCAGGATTGCTCTTAGTAAGTTTAGCATATTTATATTGGAACTTAGCTACATTGTTATCTGTAATCTTGTATGGAATAGCAACAAAGATAGCAATAGAATCTTCTAAATTACCACTGTTAATTTTGAATGCTACTGTAATATTGAAAGAAGAAGTTCCTTGAGGAGTGAGTCTGATTTCTTGCAAAGCTTCAGACATATTTCTTCTTCTGAGAATATTAAAATATGTAACCCTATTAGACTCAAATACGCAGCTCAAAGAAATACCAGAAGTGTATGTATCTCTCAATGTATAAGTAGAAGAGATAGCTGCTGGGAATTCTGCTCCTAATGGAACATCACTACCTTGATCAGATGTTAGAATGAGATTATAATCTCTCATATGATCATTGATCTTAGTAGTAGTATAAGAAGTTTGATATAAAGGAGTCTTGATAGATTTTACTAGATCAAATGTATCAACTCTTAATGTATCACCAACATTTGCAGAGATATTTTTAGAGTTATCTTCACCAAGAGTAGATCTTTCATCAGAAATCATATTAGAGATTCTAGTAGCAAATCTTGGAAGTAATAAGTCATAAGCTCTTTTAAGAGTGATCTTACCATTATCAAAGATTTCTACAATCTCTCTAGCAGTATAGAATTCTGCTGGAAGTTCAATATCAGTGGTCCCATCAAATGGTACCCCATTAATGGTTCTTGCAGTAGATAGTCTATCAGAAGTTGTAGCAGATGAAGATTTCAAAATAGTCCAATCATCATCTACTGTTACTTCTTTACTGATATCATTAGTTCGTAATATATATGGAGTTTGAGTTTCAAGCACAAATACTTCCATACCAGCTTTACGTTTAGTAGCTCTAATTCTATTACGGTCTGCAGTGGTAGCTACAATCATTCTACCACCATTGATTTCATTACTATCTGCTACAGGAAGGCTACCTTTATTTTCAATCAGGTTATTTTGGTTATTAACCGACATAACAAAAGAGTTGTCATTAAGTGCCATAAGTTAGTAACACCTCCATATATAAGTAACTTATTGATATTCATAACCATTAATAAGATGTGTACAAGGAGAATTACTCTCCTTGTACATTTGTTGTTTTAATATATTAGATATTAAAAGGTCTATGATAAGTTACAATGTAAGTATCATTTTGCCCATCTGGAGTCAATTGATTTTTCAATTCATAATATTTAAAATCGTTAGTCATAGTGGCTGCAATTGATTTAAATGTATCATAGCTACCATTATATGGATTCATTTTAAATGCCTTAAAAGTATCAGCTTCGGCTACGGTTTTAAACATACCAAATTGGCCATTAATAGATACTGCTTTAGGTAGATTATTAAATTCTTTAGATAGAACAAAACTACTTTGGGCATTGGTGAATCCAACACAAATATTTGTTGGATTTCCAACTCCAGATTTAAGATCAATAATAAATGTATAATCACCAGTATCTTTATTTAAAGCAATAGGTTTAATATATTTTTTCTTAGTTTCATCAGTATCTTTATCAGATTTTTCAAATACTACTAATGTAGGGTCGGCATTTATAATTTCTTTAAAGTCAACTGCTGGATGCAATTCACCAATATCTTGAATATACACTTTCCCATTTGAAGATTTGATTTTAAATTGTAAATTTACAGCTCCAGTTTCTGAAGGATTTTCAATAGCAAACTTACAATACCCGCTGTTATAATCAAAATTTGTAGGCTTGATTTCAGTTGAGCGATTTTGTACTAATATCAAATCATTTGTAGTACTCATGACATTATACATATTTGTATTTGCTTTAACATAAACAAATTGAGAGCCATCAGTTGTTTTCACAAAAATAACATCATCAAACAATTTAGCGATAAGATTTGAATTGTTTTCTTTAACAGCATTCAATTCTTCTTTAGTAGCTAAAGTAGAAGTGTCTGGAACATGGATAGCATCTACTTTTGTTCCCAATTCAGTAATTTTACCTTCAAGCTCTTCTTTAGCTTCAGTAACTTTACCTTCAGCAGTTGTAACAGCTTGGTTAGTAAGTTGAGTTACAAATTCTTGAGTAGCTAATTCATTTTTAAGTTCAGATTTAACATTGTCGATATCATCTGCATTTGCAAAATGTTTACCAGTAAGGATTTCATCTAATTTAGTCTTTTGACCTTCAGTGAAATCTGTAGGGGCAGCTTTACCTTCTAAAGTAGTTACACGAGCATCGATAGCTGGAACTGTAGTATCTTTCAAAGTATCTACTGTTTGTTTAATAGTATCTACTTCAGCTAATTTAGATTCTGCATCAGTTTTAAAAGTTTCAAGTGTAGTAACTTTAGTTCCCAAAGTACCAACTTTAGTATCAGCATCAGTTGCTTTAGATACTGCATCATCAACTTTAGAAGTAATTTCTGTAAGTTTAGTAGCAGCTTCTTTAGCAGCTTGGATATCTTGTTTAGTTTCTTCAGGAAGACCAGCTGTAGCAGCTTGTTCAATGGAGTGTTCTAAAGCTTGTTTAGCAGCAGCTAAGTTATCAGTAGCTTCTTGTTTAGCTTCTGCAATTTTAGCATCTAAACCTTTAGTAGCACCATCTTCAGAACCCTGTACTACAGTTTTCAAAGCAGCAACACTGTCTTTTACCAAATCAATAGAGCTGTTGATTGCTTCTTTAGCCGTAGAGATTTTTGCATCTACAGCATCGGAATCAGGAAGAGCTTCTACTTTAGTTTTCAAACCATCAACAGCTTCTTTATTAGCTGTAACTTTAGGTTCTAATTCTTCAGCTTTAGCTTTAGCAGCTTCAGCAGTAGATTTTACATCAGCAATGGATGCAATAGCATTTTTATCTTCTTGAGTTAAAGCGGCTTGTTTAGCTTCTTCAACTTTTTGAGTCAATTCTGTTTTAGTTTGATCCAAAGTTTGTTGGAAACCAGCAAGAGTAGCAGCAGCTTGTTTAGCAGCTTGGATATCTTGTTTAGTTTCTTCAGACAAACCAGCAGTGGGTACTGCATGGATAGATTCTTCTAAAGCAGTTTTTGCAGCTAATGCATCTGCTTTAGTTTGATAAGTTTCACCAGCAGCATTTGTAGCATCAGCAATTTTAGTAGCTACTTCGTCTTTAGTGATTAATACATCAGCCAAAGTTTTACCTTCTGCAACTTTGATATCAGCAGCAGTTGGAGCAGCAGAAGTCCAATCAGAAGCTACAGGCACTTCAGATTTATTGGCTAAGCGGTAATCTTTTGCTTCATCTTGAACAAATACAGACATACCAACTTCTAAAAGAGAAGTAGGAATAGTTAAAAGGTCTGCTTTGGTAGCAACAACGCGATTACAACCAGCAATGTCAGATGCATAAGCAACAGGAGTTCCTTCAGGAGCTACAAAAGGAGCAAATACTTTAATGCCATTTTTATTAGACATAATCAGGTTCCTTTCTATATATGAAATATAATTTGTGTATTTAAATGGGAGGAAGGATCACCTTTCCTCCCATGAGAATATGATAATTTAATTATTAGAAATCAAGGTTAGCATATTCAAGCAATAAGCTAGTAGGTTCGTTTAATTCAAATAAGAATACTTTCTTACCAGCCAAATCGCCAGCAGTAACTGCAGGAACTTCGGTTAAAGTTGCTTTGAATTTATTCAAGAATAAACGATCAGCAACATTATTAGCAGCAACATATGCAGTTTCTACAGCGATATAGAAGAATTTCTTACCAGCAACTACAGGTAAGAATTTGGATTCTACTTTCTTAGAATCTGCATTGAATTTCCATTCAGTAGCACCTGTTACAGTGTTGAAGAAGTCAGCAGCTACATTGTTTTGAGCAGTATCCCATTGAATAGCATTAGCTTTATCAATAGCAACAAAGCCGCATTTGAATGTAGTGAATTTGTCTGCTAAACCAGCAGCGGATTCAATGTAAACATCTTGAGTCAAGTTGTTTTCTTCTACTTCATCAACAGCAACTGTGAATGTAACAGTGGAGCCTAATTTAGCATTAGGAATAGTAGCAGCAAATACACCTTCAGATACTTTAGTAGTAACCACAGGAGTTTCTACGTCTTGAAGAGTAACTGTAGGAGCTTTTGTAGGAGTAACTTTTTTGTTACCAATTGTGAAAGTTACTTTAGTATCAGTAGAACCTTCGATTGGTTCAGATGCTGTAACTTTTACATCCAATTTAGGTTTGGATAATTCTTTAACTTGTTTTTCTAAAGCGGCAACTTTAGCAGCTTCTTCATCAGCAGCTTGTTTAGCTGTTTGAGCAGCTTCTTTGATACCTTCAATAGCTGTAGCATTTTCTTCAGCTTTTGCTTTAGTAGTTTCAAGAGTACCTTCAACAGTAGTAACTCGACCGTCAGTATTATCTAAAGCATCTTTAACTTCTTTAGCTTTAGCAACAGCTTCTGTAGCTTTTTCTGTAGCAAGAGCAGCAGAGTTTTTAGCTTCAGAAACATCAGCAACTGCTTGGGTTACTTTCTTTTGCATATCAGCAACTGCAGTTTCAGCATTTTTAACTTTATCTAAAGCTGCTTGAACTTTTTCATCAGTTGTACCTTTTTCAGGTTTAGCCATTACGTTTTGAGTATTGTAAGTAGCACAACCAGTGAAGTCACCAAATGCAACAGGAGAATCGCATACCGCAATTACGGAAACTACTTGTTTTTCAACAATTTTACGAACTGTATTTTCAAGACCGCAAACAACATAGATATCATCTTCCATGTTTACGCCGATAGCATTAGGACCATCGCCTACAGGAATATTAGTTACGTTGTTACCAGTAGCAATAGCTTTAGTAGAAGTTTCAATAACTGTTACAGAGTCACCATCATAGTTTGCAACAAATACGTTACCGTAAGAATCACAAACCAATGCCATAGGACGAGCACCTACTTGGTAATCAGCAATTTTCTTGGATTTAACAATACGGGATACTGTGTTGGAACCAGAGTTTGCAACCCAGATAGTATTGGATTCATCACAAGTAATAGCAGCTGGGTTAAGACCTACTGTAATAGAATCTACTACAGTATCATTAACGATCTTAGATACAATACCACCCAAATCAGCACCAGTTTTGGAATCAATTTTGTGGCTTAAGTAGCAAGCAACCCAGATAGTACCGTCTTCATCAGATACTAAATCACGAGGACCAGCAGAAACAGAAATAGTTTTAACTACTTTGTCTTGACCTTCTTCGCCAGCTGTAGCTACGCTGTTTTTGAAGGAAGGAACTTCGATTTTGGATACAGTGTTGTCACCATAGTTAGCAACGTAAACGTTACCATGAGGGTCTTCACACATTGCAAATGGTTGAGTACCTACTGCAATTTTTTGGAACAATTCCATTTTGCCAGAATTAGAATTTTTCTTGTAGTGGTAAACACAGTTTTTAGAACGAGAAGCAACGAATACGCTTACACGGTCTTGGGATACCATTACAGAAGAAGGTTCTAAAGCTGTGTTAGCTAAGTTACCAGTACGAGTAGTTTCAACAGTAGATTCTTCATTAGATTCTACAGTGCCATCATATTTCGTAGTAGTCGTGTTTACAGTTGTAGTTTTCACAGTAGTGGAAACATTAGACACATCGGAAGTAGATTCGATTTGAACAACTTCAGATGGTACGTCATTTACAACTGTCATCAATTTTCCTTTATAAGGATCAACGATCCATAAATCGTTAGGAAACATATGGACTTACCTCCTATAAAAAAGTATATTAATATATTAATATAATTATTTTGATGCATCAAATTTAGGCACTTTGAGCAAAATAATTATAATAATGTCAGATGACCTCTGACACGTCCAAGCTAGAAAAAACCTATTATTCTTCCGAATCTTCGGCTATTAATATATTGGCGTGATAGAAGTCATCTAAATCTTTTTTCTTACTTACTAGAATTACAATCTTTGTCGTTAATACAAATGGAACATAATCCACAGAGTGGATTGTATCTCTAATTATATTATACTGCTTCTCAATCTCTATATACATTTCATAGAAAGAAACTTTGTCATGATGTCTATAATAGGTTGCCATAACTATTTCTATATTATGGGTAGTACTAAGAATAGAGCTTTCTAATAAATGAAGCACAGTGTATTTATCTATATGATAATCTTCTTTTCTAATAGAAGACTCCATATCAAAAGAGTTGGAATTGTTATTATTAGAAGAATTATCCTTATGAGGAGTTTCCTCTTCTTTATCATCTTTTACTTCTTTGCCCCGAAATAACCCGAACACATTAAATGCTCGGGTAACAAGGTTGAATAAAGAATTTACTGATAAAATTTGCATAATAAAATCCATCCCTATTACACTAAGAATGAATGGAGTTAATGCCACCAATCTTTTAGAATATAATGATACAAATGGATTAATCATTATAGAAAGAATTGTAGAAGTAGAGATGACAATAACAGATTCTACAAATGCCTTTTTAAAAGGTCTCTGAGTATTTCTTCTCAAAACAAGTTCTTTTAATGTAAAACCGATAGTAGAAAATAAGAAACAGATTACGAATTCAGTGATTGTAATTTCTAGAAAGAGTTCATTATCAAGATACTCCATAATTACATCTATGAGTCCTCCGTTTCTTGTTAAGAGAGAATTAAGATATATTTATGAATGATAGTTAGTAAAGAAAAATAATTAGTCTGTATATTAAGATCAATTAGATCTTCAAATTAGTCTTTAACCGATATTCTAAATTCATACAATATATCAGATTATTTAGTCCCTGTATTAGGGTCAAATGTTTTTCTAGTATTAGTTTGTTCAGTAGTTTGATCACTGAGATCGACATATGATCCAACAGGACTATTATACTTACTATTGATGAATTTATTAGTAGTTTGAACAGCTGCCCCAACAGCCCCTGTATAAGTAGCAAATACTGGATACCCTCCCCAATCTATATTATTAACTAATAGATAGAGCGAACCAATTATAAATGTTAGATAGCCTAAAAAGGCTATTAAGCGGGTCAATGAAAATGTCCCACATTCGTAAAACAACTGTCTAAATAAGCCTTCGTTTTGTTCAGCCAATAGATAAAAACCTCCTTTACTTAGACTTTAATTAAATGTTTTTAAAGCCCATGAGGGCGCTTCTGCTTACATTTTAATAATATCATTTTTATTATTAAAAGTAAAGGATTTTTTCGATGGAATATCTCATGCCAAGTATTATTGCCATTGTATTAACTCTTCTTATTTTAGTATTCTCTTTCTTCATTACAAAGATGAGAAAGTATCATCATGAAGAAATATCTAATGAGATTATTAATCTATTAGGAAATATAGATGATTCCAATACAGATATACATAATCAATTTGTTAAAACTAAAAAGAGAGCTGCTAAATTAAGTGAAATCACTAAAGAGGTAGTTGATATAAAACAAAACATAGAAAGAATAGAAAATGATATAGAAGATATCAATAAATCTATTGAAGATCTTAAGCATAAAATAAACAAAAGAAGAGGATAGGCGATTAAAACGCCTATCCCAAACATTTTGTTAATATGACTAAATTCGCTTATATATGAAGGAGATAATATAAACTTATGAGCAAAATGAAGATTACTCCTGTCGCATATGATAATGAGAGTACTTATAGAGAAGATATGATATCGGATACTGTCTTTACAGCTAGTACTCCGTTTTTAATTATCTCTAGTCAGCCAATCCCTAAAGATACAAATATGTATTTTGAATTTGAGATTACTGATTATAAAGAGAATCCACTATTCAGACACCTACCTTTATATGTAGGTATTCATAAAGAACCGTCATCTGGTATATTTGCTACAGACTTTAGTTTAGGTAGTATTTATTATACTAGAAGACAAGATTTTGAAACTTATGAGCAATATAATAAATCTGCTTATAGTGCTCATTATAAAGTACCAACTACTAAATCTAGAATTCCTATCAAGGGGACAATTATTGGTGTTGGTGTAAATGCTTCTAGAAACCAGATTACAATATATTCTGATGGAAAACCATTCTATTCGTTTAGACCAAGAGAGTTCAATCTAAATGAAGATGGAGAATTTTATTTTGCTGTAGCATCTAAAGTATATGCTGATATTACTGGCAATATTAACTTTGGTACCTATCCTATGAAGTATAGACCAGAAGGATATTGGGACATGAACCAATATTACGTTGATAGATATATTATGATGAAAGACTTAGTAGGTTCTATCAACTACTCTACTGGTAATGATGAAGTAGATTCTTATTATGCTAATAGAAGACCAATTGGTTATGATTTTAATGCTAAGATAGATATCAATAATATCTATGCGCCACTTACAAATCCACATTTAAGGGATACTTATATCCAACCAAATCTAGGACCTTCTCAATTATATGACCCTAATAACAATGATGCATTTGTTATAGATTCAGAACATCAAAACCCAGTAGATCATGCTTTCTTACCGTATCCTATTCCTACAGATCAAAAGATCTATTTCGAATTACAATGTAAAGAAGCACCTTTAGATCCAGGATATATTGGTGTGCCATTAACTGTTGGTATTACTAAGGTAAAAGATACTACAGATTATATGGGTAAAAAAGAAATAGGGAATAAGTCATTCTCTATTGATTTATGGCATAAGAGATACCAATATCATTATGCAAACGTTCAATTAGGAGATAAGGAAATTCATTATCCTATTAGAACTGTTTACAATCCTATTCCTCCTATGCAACCAGATATAATTGGTATCATGCTTGATCTTAAAGAACAAACTATATCTGTTTATACAAATCATAAGTTATTTATGAAAGCAGATTTAAATGAATACTTAGGATATCCTGATGATACTAGAACATTTATATCTACTGAGAAGGATCAAATATTCTTTAACTCTAAAGACGAAGTATATCACTTATTTATCAAAGCTGTTCCAGATGCATTTACAGGTAATGGTTATGTAATAGGGAACTTTGGAGAACCAGACAATCCTAACTTAAGATATGCTGGATTATATGATAATATTGATGTAATGACTTATTGGTATTATTATAATTACGGTATTAGGTATTTGGCTAGTGGTGATATGAATTGTATCATTACAACACTTCCTTATAAAATCAGTGTAGCTAAAACATTCTCTGGTATGGTATATGTAAAATCTAAATATGATGGAAATGATTTAGATTTCTCACCTGGCTTGAATATGATGTATGGTAGTTATAATATCGTTACCGATACTGAAGAGAAAGCAAATGTACCAGATCTAAATCCATTTGAATTCCATGAATTGATTTATGGTCATAGATATACAGAAGATCCATATAGGTATGATAAAGATCTTATTATATTTGGATCGGTAAATATGAAACTTAAAGATCCATTACATAGATTCATTAACGGTAAAATGAAATTCAAAGAAAACTGGCTTAATGATGGTAATGGTATAGATCTTCTCACTGGTAAAAATATGGTGGTTAAGAAACTAACCCCTAAGAATATGCCAGAGATCAATGGTGATTTTTATTATATAAATAAATATACTATTACTATCAAACAAAGCGATTATCAAAGAATTACTGTTACTCATAAAGGCAAAGATTATACAGATAGCCTTGAAATAACAGCTGGTGATTCTATTGAAGTAAAAATAGAACCTCTTAATGTTGAAGACAATAATGGAGCATTTATATTCTATAATGTTGGTGAATTGTCCTATAAAGGCGGAGTGCCAAATAATGATATGACTATATCTGCTACACCTGCAACTTTAAATAAAATGGTTGTAGGATTTATACCATTAAACGCTCCTTGGTCTCCTGATAGTGGTGAACGTCTATATGATTTACATCCACAACAACCAGTAGCCTCTATAAGAAGAAAGAAAATCACATTCCCTAAAAACGTCAATAAGGTAAGGGTATATTTTTCTCACCATTATTGGGGTGATGAAAGAGGAAGACTAAGGAATGCTAGTAATGGAATAAATCAATTACCTAAAGTTTCTATCGATTTCGATTTCTTCAATAAAACGAATTATGACTTAAGAAACGACCCAGATACCTCTGTTACGCATATTAATGAAGATTGGGGTGGAGGTACAACTTCGGCATTAACAGTAGCTGGTTTACACTATAAAGTTGATAAAAACAAAGTTGGTCATTTTGCTGCTGATGATCTTGTAATCTTGGGACTTGGTCTTACAGATACTGAATATCACAATTGGTTCAATACAGATTACTTATCATGGGGTACTATGCCTATTAATACCTTTAAAGTAGAAAGAGGCTGGTATGATATTCCATATACTACCATTGGTATCACTCCTGGCAAGTTATATGATTTAATCTGTTTCTGTACTAGATATAAATCAAGAACATATGGGTTTTATATTTATTATGGTCCAGAAGTTACAGAAGAACCTAAATATTATAATTTATAAAATCATTGGAGTAAGGGAATCAACCCTTACTCCATATCTTTGTGTTTATTATAATTCATCCATAGCTCTAGAGCCAACAATTACTAGAGGGAAACTCATATTAGCATTAGAGTTTACTGCTCTACCATTTCTTTGGTCAATTCTCATATCATCTAATAAGAACTCACCAGGTCTTTGAATACCAGGAACTGATTGGCCAGTTTGTACGTTTACAACGTCAAAATACTTTGTTCCTGTGGCTTGATTATAAATAACCACTGTTTGAATATTAGGATCTTTTTCAGAAATCATCTTTCTTTGAACAGGAGTTAGGTTACCAATATAATCATTAAAAGATTGGTCTTCCCCTCCTGCTGGAATTATATTAGGAGTAGCTGGAACAATGTCACTCATACTAACAGTTGTAGGGGCTATACCAGAACCAACACTAGCAGTTTCTATTACATTACCAGAAAGATTTACACCAGTATTAATAGATTGAGGTGCTAATGCTTGACCTACAGTAGGTAAACCATATCTAGGAGCATTAAGCAATGCATAGTATGCATCTGTAATAACTTTATCAGAATTTTCATCCTTAACGTCTTTGAGTTGTTGTTCTCTCTTAAGAACAAGATCGTTAATTTTATTACGAGTAGAGTTAAGTTCTCTAACAGCAGCAATCTTAGTATTCAAGATAGTTACTTGTGTATTCATAAAGTTAGACATATGTTGGAGACGCATCTTTCCGCCATACGTTCTATTAGTACGGAAATGATTTAATTCATCTTCTATATTATTATAAATCATTTCTGTTTGAGCAATAGTACCGTATAAGAGTTTGCTATTATCAGCATAACCTTTTTCGAACTCTTTTACCACTGAATTCTTACCAGAAGATTTCTTTTTGCCATCATCGTCAAAATTTGTATATGTGATTACACTAGAGCTATCTTTTGGAGGACGTCCAGGACCTCTGCGTTTAGAGATCTTTTGATCTGTAGAGTCGATAATCTCAGCTTCTACAACCTTGCTCTCATCTATAATATTATTAGAACTAAATCCATACGTTCTATCATCTGTATCATGTTCGTCTTCTATAGTAACGAACTTTACTATTTCTTTAGCCATAAGAATTTCAACTCCTTATATTTTCTATTACTATGGGAAAGTATTTACTAAGCTGTTATTTACTTTAAAATCTCTATTCAGTTGTATACTATAATTGTGTATAATATTAAGTTGACTTCTTGGTAATTACTATGATATTTATCGGGAGAAACAATAAATGAAAATAATATACTTATCAACAATAACTGCTTTAAATGCAGTTGGGTTAATGATAACAAATGATATTCAAATAGCTGGAACGCTGGCTATCATCCTAATAACATCAGTAGGATTGATATTCATTGATAGTTTAGATACCTTAAAACAATACAATACTATGAAAGCATCTGAAAGGATATATAAACTTGGGGTTATAACGACTTATATTATACAGAATATTGTATTACTATATACAATATATAGAATAATTACGGTTTATTATTAAGGGGTGTAGAGAATGAAAGAAAAAAGTACTATTAGAGTATTATGGGAAAACTACTCAGAGCTTTATTGGACTAATTGTATTGTGCTGTTAATGATTCATTTCTTTTTACTGAAAATGACAATCCCAGATAATCTTATGCATTATATAAATTATTTCTATATAACAGTATTAACAGCTGTATTCATAAAGTGTACTATTAAACAGCTTACTGGATTTGGTAGAAAAGATGTAATTATATTAAGATGGTACTATGTTTTAGTAGGACTGATTAGTTTGGTACTACAAGCAATATTAATGCTTACTTCTGTAATCTTATCTATAAGAGTTCTTATGGTTAGTATAGGTATTTTATAAAAGATGGTCAGTATGGGGTTATTCCCATACTGATTTCATTTTCATAATTTTGAAAACTTACTTATAATAAATTTTTTGATGATTAGGAGGAATAATGGGCTTACAAGAAATAATTGGTTATCCAAGAGGAGCCAATCTTACAATAATGAATGTATTTTACCAAAGACCAACAAAGAATGAGGTTACTGGTAGATTTGATAGAGATTATGCTATTATAGTATTTAAAAATAATGATACTGGTAAAAAAGAATTTAGAATGTATTATGAGCCAGAATATACTTGGTATCTTCTAAAGAAAGAATATCAAACAAATTATAATCTTCACTTTATCGAAAGAGATAAAGTAGAACCTATAACTTGTAAGTATAAAGATATTAAGAAATCTATAGCAATAGAAACAGGCAATGAAGATCTTTATAAACAAAATATGTATTCTGGAAATTATAGAATGAATGATGCATTCTTTGCCCATCCTAGAGCATTTGCAGCAGATATGAATATTCTAAATTACATTCGTAGCGAATTCTCAGAATTATATCAAAATCCAGTTTGTAATATAGACTTACTGTTCTTTGATATTGAATCTGATATCATAAATGCATTAAATCCAGATGTAATTACTATTGGTGAATGTCCTGTAAATGCTATCACAGCTTATTTTACAAAGACAAATACTTTATATAATTTCATATTAAGAAATCCAAAGAATCCACAAATCAAAGAATTAGAAGATGGTATGAAAGCTGACTTTAAAAAGTATATTAAAGAAGTTCAAGATTTCATTGAATATGATTTAGGTTCTAAAGAAAAGGTTACTAAATATAAGCTAGATAATGTAGGTTTATCGACAGGTTTCTTTGATACTGAAGAAGAAATGATAGTTTCATTCTTTAATTTACTACATGAGTTATCTCCAGATATAGCTGCGGCATATAATATTGCATATGACTTACCATCATTAATTGCCAGATTAAAAGCAAAGAATATAGATCCTAGAGATATTATATGCGATCAAGATATGCCAGTGAAATTCTGTGAATACTTTGTAGATGAAAAGAATCAAAATGATCCTCAAGAACGTGGTGATTATTCATTCATATCCTCAAGAACTGTTTATTTAGATCAAATGGTGTCATATGCATCTAGACGTAAAGGTCAAAAAGCTATTGACTCTTATGCATTAGACTTTGTTGGTGGATTAGAATGTGGTGTAAGAAAATTAGACTATCATGATATTACTACAGATATCGGTAAACTTCCTTATATCGATTTCCATACATTCTGGTTATATAATATCATTGACGTTGTTGTTCAGGCTTGTATTGAAGCTCAAACAGAAGATTTCAAATACATGTTTAACAACGTAATTGAAATGAATACTCCTTATCAAAAGATATTCAGACAAACAAACTATTTATCTACTAAAGGCGCTGAATTCTATAAACACCATGAAGGTGTTATTATGGGCAATAACGTAAATAGATTTGGTAAGAAACCTACAGAAAAGTTTGCTGGTGCATTCGTAGCAGAAGCTACTAAAATTAGTAATAAGAATCGTGTTAAAGCAAATGATATCTATATATCTAAATTTAATAATGGTAATGACTTTGACTATAAACGTCTATATCCATCTTTAATGCAAGAATTTAATATGGCTCCTAATACTCAAGTAGGTAAGATCTTTATTGATGACGCACCATTTAAAGATCCATCTTATTTGAAACTAAGTACTGGTGGCACATTTACAGAGAACTTAGCATCTTATAATTACGTTGAATTCTGTCATAGATGGGTTGGTCTTGGTAATGTAGAAGAATGTATGCAAGATATAACCGAATATGATCAAATCAAAACTACCAAGAAATCAGTTATTGATATGATAAATCCTAATAGAGTAATACGTATTCAAAGACCTATTCCAGATTGGGTTAAAAATAAAGTAGATGGTATTATTATGAGATTAGGAGAAAAATTATAATGATTAATGGATTATTCGAAGTCAATATAGATTCTACTAATCTCTATGCGGTATTAGAAGAATCAAAAAACCTAAAGTCTGAGATAACTGTTATCCCAGCATGGTTATTACAATCTTCTCCAGATACTTCCATATGCGGTGTAAGTTTTAACTCTGTTGCTACTATAGGATATTTTGAGAAGATAAAAGATAAGGTTCATGTTCTTCCTAGAGATTTAGGATTACATAATATTGCATTCTTATCAAAGGATTTGAATCCATTCTTTAAGTCTATTAAGGATAATAACTTAGAAACTAATAATTTCATTCTTGGATTAAAACCATATGATATTAATGGTCAACCATTCATGGCATGTCATTATATAAGAACTCAAACAAAGCATATGGTTCATAATGAAAGACAACCTCATACTAATAAGGTTATCACCACAGAACAAGATATCTTTGCACAAATGAATACTATTCCTTCAGCAGAAGTTTTGAAATATATAAACTACTATTCATTCTATGCTTATGAAGATCAATGCAGAGTTGTTTTAAAAGACTATGACTTAGATTCTGATGAAGAATTTCAAAATATAATGAATAACTTCAAAGCATCTGATGGTATATTCCCATTTACATTCAAAGATATAAATGGTAATAGAAATTATGAATATCTTAGTTATGTAAATAAATCTATGCTTAATATTGCTAAAGGTGATATTACAACAATGGAGATTAAAGATAATCTAAGCAACTTTAGTGCTAATAGATTCTTGGTGAAATATGATATCTATAAGAAGTCTAAGAAGTGTAAACTAACAGTAATCTTTATGGCATTGAAATTTTAAACACAAAAATACCCCATAGCTATTACGGCTATGGGGAATATTTTAGTGACAGTATTTTACAAGTCTTTCATCTAAGCATTTTAAATAATCTGTCATAGCAACTAACTGTCTGCTAAGAACATTAAAATCCTCGTGTTCTTTATTTTCATCTAAGAACTTAGTCAATTTTTTGATACGTTCTTTCAGTTCGATTTGTTCATTTACTAATCTAATTTTCCAATCTTCCATTTCTATTACCTCCTAGGATATAATTCTAAATATGGAATTTATATTAAAGTCAGATATTTAATATTTTGGTAAAGTCGTATATTTTGGTTGTATACTATATCAGTGAATATGCATTTATATATTAATTATAAAGGAGAAATAAAATGCTATTACAAATCTTAAAAGACAAATACGTGCTTGTTATGATTGCTATTGTTGTTTCTATGTTTGTCGGATACAAAGTGTCCGAATATCAACAAATGCAACAAGTTCAACATCAGAAAACTGTTGAACAGGGTCAAAAGGCAAAAGCCTTAACCCAATGGAAAATCGACCATTACGGTACGATTCCAGCTTATAAAGACTAGTTTAATACTAGTCTTTATTTTTTTTTCATTTATAAGCCTCTCCACATTAGGATAATAGAAAATATTCCGTAGAAAGGAAGTGTAAATATATGCCAATGGCAAATGAAATGACTAAGCTTCTTAATAAGATTGAAAGACGTTTAGGTACAAGTCAAATGAACTTGCCAGATTATCTCTCTAAAGACGTATGGGCTAGAGATGTAATCTGTAATGAAACATTAGACACATTCTCAAGATACTTTCCAAATAAAGTTCCTTATACATTAGGACCTGAAAATCAAAAGGGTGATTATTGGTTAATCGATGAAACTATTTGTGAAAGCTTGACTATCTTAGGATGTGGTGATATTGACTGGCATGCATGGTCTGCCCACTATCCAGGTTTAACCTATGGTGGTGTAAATACATATGATATGATGACAAGTTCAGTAGATTTCGGAACATATGCAGATATTACCCAAATGGCTGACCATGTATCTGCTTTCTCAAATGGTATTTATGTAGAATGGATTCCACCTAATAAAATTAAATTAAATGTAGCTATCTCAGCATCATTTATTACTAAATTCCAAAGAATTCCAATTTCTTTATTTGTAAAGCATGCTGATAATCTTAAAACAATCCCTCCTACTCAAATGGAAACATTTGAAAGATTAGCCACTGCAGATATTGCTACATTCTTATATGAGCAATTGAAGATGTATGATAATCTAGAAACAGTATATGCAAATGTAGACTTGAAACTATCCTCCTTGGAAGAAAAGGCTAGAGATAGACAACAAGTAGTTGAAATGCTTGATAATACATTTGTATCTGCAGCTAATAGAAACCAACCTGCTATGATTACTATTAACTAAAAAAAAATAATAGGTTATTAAGTATAGGACTTATTTATAAAGATAAATAGAAGAGATCGGTAAACACAAACTGATTATATACTAATGGAGGTATTTACCTTTATCCAATAGAATGGATATCTAATCACAGATGCTTTTTGATTTTCATAACAATGAAGTCAATTAGGATTCTAATCAAATTCATAATGATTGAGGCGACAATCATTCTTAGAATATCAATATTATCCATATAATATATATCCTTTCTATCTCTTCTATTATATCTTTAAACTTAAAATCTTATGATCACAATTATAGTATATAATCAAAAAAAAATATAAGAGAATGCGGTTATCGCATTCTCTTATTACTATGTGAGTTTGTATCGAAATAAGATGGTTGTTCATTGCTAAGACTCATATCATACATATTATATCCAGGTACTGGTCTTGGTAAGAAGTTTACCATAGTACAAGCATATTGATAGATAGAGAATGTTCTAATAAAGTTAATAAGCTGTAATACCGTATTGAAGTTCATACTGGTTATATTCATCTCATTGTTTAAATACATATCTAAACAAGGTTGAAGATCTTCATTATATAATTTATGAATCCCTGGTGCAAATACTAAGAACTTATTATTGCTACATTCTATGGTTGTTGCTGGAGCTTCTTTTACATATAGCTTATTATTTCTAGATTCAAATATAGTTTCTGGTTCTAATATCATCTTCTCTAATTTTGGAAGAAGTGTTAATCTCATCAACTCTAATTGAGCTCCCCTTATAGTAACTGATTCTTTATTTCCACCTTCAGTTTGTTTTATATTTTCAATAGTAAGAAATGCATCAAAAGTTCTATTTATTTTCTTTCTATTGATTCCTTCATCATCAGTATATTTTACTTCACCATAATAATATTTTTTTCCTTTATTAGGATCCATAAATCCGCCAGTATATAATACTACATTCATTTTTAATATAGCATTCATACCTAAGAACATAATCCTATCCTGAATCTTATTATATAAGAGCACAACCTCTTTCATACGACGTTCTTCTGCTGGCAACATAAAAAATATCTCCTAAATAAATAAATCAAAAGTTAGAGCCTGACCTCTAGATTATTTAGAGGTCAGACTTCTTTTTGTTTTTAATCTTCGATATAATTGGAGATATTTATCCCTATCATCCCATCTTCATCAACTTTGATAGAATTATCATACTGAGGAGTTTGATAATTTGTATTAACCAAAGCTGTTTGTGGAGTAGGGATAGGTTGTGATACTACTGGAGAGACTTCCTCATTCTTCTTACCAATGAATTCAATTCTAGGAACTGGTTTTGCTTGCTCTGGAGGAATCTCCTTAGGATCTAATAATACTTTCGTATTATATAGATTCTTATATAAGTCTATAGCATTCTTAGGGGATAAGATATAGATCTTATTATCTTCTGTAGCAATAAGAACTTCATTTGTTGCCTTACTATAAATACCAAATTTATCAGTATCCATATAGAATGGTTTAGATAGAATTAGTTTATCTTTAGAATCCAACATATCTGGTATTAGATTTTCAAGACAAGCAATGATTCGTTTTATACGAAGTAATACTTTATCATACTTATCTTTATCATCTGATAAGAACTTAGACATAGATCTTTTATCTAGATATTTGAAGATATGCTGTTTATCCATATCATCTAATACATTATCTAGATAATCACCAACATCACTAATATTGATATTTGCAATTACTTCAGCTTCATCGATCATTCTATAGAAGTTTTTATCTTCCATAGCTGCTTTATGCAATTTATAAGCTGCTTGCACATTACCAGATGCTACAAATTCAGAAGCTGCTCTAAGATCTACTGTAAATCCAAATGCCCCTTCCTCTCTATAAATGAGATTAATACCATCTTCAAAGTTAGAGAAGATTTTGACGAATTCGTCAAACATTTCCGCATCAGTTCTCAATGAAGTTATGCCATTATATTTCTCATTAGCAACTTTCATACTTGCTTGGATTTCGCATTCTCTAATTATAGATAATAGGAAATCAGGATCTATAATAGATGCTACAAACAATGGTACTGGATCTAAAATAATTGCCTTACGGAAATACTTAGTATAGTTACGGAAGCAATGTTCAAAATACACTTCATCTACATTTGGATTGATGTTATATAGACGGCGTACTTCAATATTAGAAGTTAACCAGCTATCTTGTTTTCTTTTGATTACAGCCTTTCTAGTAACCTTATAACCATTTTCAATCAAAAGTTTGACTTCTGTTTCAGATGGTAATTTAAAGGAATGAATATAATCTAAAAGATTACCAGTTTCTACCTCTCCAGCACCCCAAATACAAACTATACGCATTAAGTCTAATAGACTTGTAGGGCCAAGCAGCATCATCTTATGCTTAGTCATCGGGATATCTAATACGTTTGTAGATTCTTTAGCTATCCATTCAATAGGTTTATTAAACTCAGGCCATTGTAAACCTGTAGGACATTTATCATATCCTAGATTATGAAAAAGCATAGAATTATATGCATGATCTGTTAATTGCTCATAGCCTTCTATACCCTGTTCATATTTTAATAAACGATCATAAGAGGATATCCGTACTGGATATCCTCCTAGATTAATTGTTATAAATTCTTTCATATACTACACCTACTTATTCTTCAATTTCTTTATATTCATTTTTAATAGCATAGATTGGAGTTTTTGGAATTACTGGTTGAGGCCCAAGATCTAATGCTTTAATTTTACCATAATACAGACCACTTGTTCTATCGATTACTCGCCATCTAGTAATGCATTCATCAACTGCAAAGTCCTTGCCTCTTAGATATAGATTATCGTTATTAATCATAACAGCTTCTGTAACACTAGAATTTACAGCTCCTTTATAACCACCTATAGTAGCAAGTCTGCTTGCAAACATGTGAGCAATGCCTTTTTGAATAGAGAGAATTACTCTAGCTTGATAAGATTCATCAGCAGAATAACCTGTTAAACGATCAGCCATATCTATATTAAATAGTGGAATATAAGATGCCCAATAATCATCTGTAGTATCTTTGTCACATGGTCTGAACAATACTACATGACGACTATTGCCATCTTTTTCAGGTTTTGGTCTTAGAATCTTTCCATTGAAATCAGATGTCAATCTATGATCAGATTCTCTAGCAACAAATAGCTCTATGTTATCAAACATTTCAGACTCAGGAATATCTACGATGAATCCTTTATCACAATAATTATACCCAGATAGCATAATATTTGCAATAACGTATTTGACTTCATTCTTGAACAAAGCTACTTGTTCTCTTACCATATCAACGAATTGTTCGCTAATATTATCAGACAAAGCTGCTATTGTCATTTTGGAGGCAAGGAATGAATGATCAATATCCATTTTATGGTAACCTTCAAATGTAGCATAATTGATCTCATTAATAGAAATAGCCTCGTAAGGCTCTACAGCGATATTAGCGAAATATTCGTCGTTCACAATATCGATTATTTCCTTATAAGCATTAGCAGCTCTATCATAATCATATCGTTTAGTTAGCTTAGTAATCCATACGAAATCATAACCACAATCTGTTTGTGTATCGAATGCTTTTAGGATTTCATTACTAATACCGCTTCTAATAACATGATCATTTTCTACTAAATTGAAGAATTTTTCTTTATCTTCAATACTATCACGTCTAATAATATGGATCTTTTCAACTTCATAAGATTTATCCTTTAGAGAGCTAATAAAATAACAATCATCAAATTCTTCTTCGGTAGGATTTTCTCTTACGAAACTCCAATGATCATTATCATCAGCATCCTCATCTCTTAAATTACAAGGTAAACCATAAGGTTCGGGTAAAGAGCCGATATATACTTGATCAGATGGACCATAGTTCATGAAAAGCATTGGTGTTAAGAATGGTAATTCCATACCAACTACAAGATGGAAGTTTTTGTATTCCACATGATCCTTTTGATCATTGTATTTGTAGTCTAAGAATTCCATTAATTCTTTACCATATTTACCCAATCTTTCTTTTAGAGATTCCATGACAGCACCCATTTTTTTATTGTAGGTTCTGGATGGATTTAATAAAGATTGAATATAGATTTTGCGACCTTCTTCAGATCTATAGATTTCCATTTCTGGTGAATCTATATCGTTGATTTTAAACATCGTAAAATGTTGAGAAGGGATAATACGGTTATCACCTTTTGTGGTAATACGATATAAGTTTTCAGCAGAATATTCTTTAATAATAAATCCTTTTTCTGGACACATCCAGCCGATCATGTCTTTGAAAGATAGTTGTGTGTAAATCATTTTGCAGTACCTCCTATTACATCATAACCACTTTTAGACGATTAGCTTTAGCGATAAGATTGTTGTATTCGATTACAACTTCATTTCTCTTATCAATTACTTCTTTAAGCAAATCTTCTAATTCTTTTTCGGTATTATCTAGCTTTTTAACAATAATATTATAAAGACCTAAAGGTAGTTCTTCAGTTTGATATTGCTTTTCAGCCATATCTCTAGTTTCGTCTAACGAATTCAATCGATCTTTAATCTTTTGAATTTGATCGTCAAACATTTCTACAAACACGTTTCGATTCTCTTCCCCTTGTGCAATCAAATTTTCAATTTGTTCTGTAAAAATTTGTTCGTTTTTCATTTTTGTTCCTCCTTAAAGGTAAAAAAGATTTAAATAAACTAAGTTTAAATTATTATGAAGCACTAACTGTCTTCATATTTATAGTATATAATTATACAAAAATTTGCAGAGAGGAAATTAATCCTCTCTGCTTTATTCTAATCTAAATGCAATGTCTTTATATTCAAGTGCAATGTATGTATGTGTTGTAGCATTATCATGTACTTTCTTAAATACCATTCTCATATTGTATTTATTTCTAAGCACATTGATTACTTCTGTCTCTGATTCATTATCAGTTACTAAACATTTTACAGCATCTAAAGCTATCTTAACTTCCTCTTTCATACTAGAGTTATAAGCATTTATAACTTTCTTAGCTATAATATCTGCAGTAACTTCAGCTTCTAAACCTGTTAGCATATAAACCTCTTAAAACTGTAGAATATTTGTATGAGTTACATTCTTACTATCCATTTTACTAATACCAAGTTCTTCTAATGGGAAGTTTCTTAGATTGGATTGGATGATATCGGTATAGTTAATAAATGGAATTATCCAGTCTGGGATATCTATATTAGATGGGATTGCTATAGAAGTAATACCAGCTTTATAGTTAGGATCTTTTAGTAACTCATTAGCTCTCATGCAATGCTCTGGATAATCTTTTGCTATCTCATTTACATTCTTAGAAGTAAGATTGGTTTTAATAATCAATACACTATTACGTTCTTCTAGATTGATACCTTCTTCGGATCTATCTTTGATAGTATTATAAGCATAAGCAGCTTTGATACCTTGAACAGCCATTGGGTTTTTATAGAAGTTCATAGATTTAATACGAGCAGGTTTGTGGAAGTCTTTACTTTTATTCTTTAGAGATTCATAAATCTCTTTTTCTAGAACTGTAAACTTCTTAACAAGGTCTATCTGATCAATGAATGAATTTCTTAATACATCGTATTCTAGAATTTGTTCCAATCTTCTAGCAGTAGATTCTGGAGTACCAACCTTACTCATTGGCATACCTTTGATATCCATTTGTTTATCTTCTGGAATTAGATTACCTTCTTGAACTAGTTGAAGAGTGGAATAATTCTTTTTACCCTTTGTAAGTAATAATGATTTAAATAAGAACTCATTCTTCATGATCAATAAACAACTTCTATCTTCTGCATAAGTATTATAGTTTTCACTAAATAGAATCATATAATCCAAGATAAGTTGGCTTACTACATAAGACATGATATCTACAATACTATATCTTAAAGAATCTTCTTCGATAACAACTAAAGGATATTTCTTTCTCTTAGCTTCTACAAGTTTATTATTATAGAAATCATAATCGTATTTAGGTTCGTTTTCTTTATATTGTAAAACAACCTTATCAGATTCTTCATCTATTTGGGCTTGAGTATATTTAATCTTCATAGGAATACCGATAGTATATTTTAATACAAATCGATACCATTCATCTAAAGATATAATACAGGAATCTGTATCTGTAATCAATACAATATCACGTTGCATTTCATATACTCTTGGAAGTTTATCTATAAACATATGACGATAGTAGATATATTCAAAGATTAAATCTTTAAATAATCTAAGCTCATAATCTATAGTTTCTGGAACTTTATTTGGATCAAGATATGGTTCTTCCATCTTAGTAAGCATTCGAAGAATTAGATTAATAACTCTTTGGTTCTCACAGAATTTATATAAGTTATTCTTATAATATAAGATATTGATACATCTTTGATTTAGATTACAGATAGTATTCCAAATAGCTTCTCTAGCTTCTTCTGATGGAATCCAATTCTTGGTACCACAAATTTCCATGATACGAATATAACATTCTTCTATTGTGATATTCCTATCCAATACATCACAGTCATTGAACTTACTGAATCTTTCTTCCTTTTGATCATTTACAATATTCTCAATATATTGCAATACTTCAGTAAGAGATTCAAATCTCATATTATTCCCAAGCAATCCCTCAAACATTGTGATTGATGCGGAGATACACCCACGACCTTGTCCAGTTATCGCGGTACACAGATAAAGGTTGTAAAATATACTACTATACTGACCAGAGCAACCATACAATGCATTGGCAGATACTTTATAATTCAACTGTTTAAGATTCCATGCATTAAACTGTTCAGATCCTTTAGGATACTTCTTCATTTCCTTTTTAGCTTCATCACGTTTATCTGCTAGATATTGAATGAAATTATAAAATGGATTCTTTACAGATCCATGCTTACCAAATAATACCCCTTCTGTGGTCATTATGGCTTTACCACCTAAAAGGTCATTTGCTAATTTCATGAAATCCATTTCTACTTCAGTCTTTGTATAGTTATTATGTAATCTGGCTGTACCAGCTTTATATCGTTTTTGAATACTATAATCTATAGCTTCTAAGATCTCCATTCTAGTTAATTTAGGACACGTTCTTTCTAGAATATGGAGCATAGTTTCTTTATATTTTTGAATAGTTATACCTGTTGGTAATTGTTTATTTTGCATCTTATCCTCCTATTAAACCTGTAATAAGGTGTTTAATCTATACTACATTTTAATAGTATATAACTAGATTGCCGTTTATTATTTCTTTGAGAAGAGGAACATATTGGTAAACTCCTGTGCGAGCACATATATCGCACACAATTCAGAGTTATAACTCAATTTTTATTTAAAATTTACTATCCTAGGAGGTAAAGAATTATGTTGTTCGATAAAAGCGAAGGATTCATGATGAATGAATCTCACGAACCTGTAGTTGAATCCCAAGGTGCTGGTATTGTTGATCAAGACGCATTATTGGAAAATATGTTGATTGACCAAATGAACCGTATGACTGACGAAGAATTCCAAGCATATACTGAATCCGCTGATTTCCAAAACTTAGTTGAAGCTGGTGTATTGGGTCGTCGTTCCGTAGTTAAAATGACTCGTAAAGATGACTTGAACCGTCGTATCCATTTGGCTTCTATCCAAATGGCTCGTGAACAAGGCGATGCTGACTGGGAAGCTCTTCGTAAAAACCGTGTTAACGAACGTCGTTTGTTGAAAAAGATCTACACTAAATATTCCAACCGTGTACGTCGTGACGCAATGCAATCCCAAAAACGTCTTATCAAATTGACTCCAGACGCTTTCAACTTCAATAAAATTGGTCGTTAATCGTTAACGATTTTCATCTCCAAATTAACTTTAAAAATATCTAATAGACTACGGATTTATTTCCGTAGTCTCCCTTTTTGTCTCAATATTTATTTTGAATATACACTATAAAAGTGGTAGTAGATTTGTACAATCTCCTCTACAACCTTATAAGGTTAAAAAGTGGTATTTTAAGGAGGACAAAATGCAAGAACAATCCGTTAGTAATCTTACCAATTATTATATCTATGCAGAATTGGTAAAGCAGGGAAAGATGAAAGTTGATACTCGTGTCATAACGAAGGACAACTGGGATCACCACTTTAATGGTGTAATGAATATTTTGAGAGATGGTATAGAAACAGAAAAAGTACAAAATTATTTTATAGAGCCATTCTTTGAAGGCAATCAAAATCTATCGGTCGAACTGAACATCATGGATTATTTATTGAATCTCATGATGTGGTTCCCGATAGTGTATATTGAAAAGGGTATTGAACCACGTCATTTATTTTTTGAAAAGTTTACTACAGCAGATGCTATCAAAGCATACATCGATAAAAATATAATCGATCCTAATAAGATCTATATCGAAAATAAAGCATTGAATAATGCTATTGCTGATACAGTATTTCATTTCTCTTATATTGATGAATTTGCTTTATTCTTAGCAAATACATTGAACTTAGAAGATGATATTGATATAATGCAAAAGAGTCAAGAATACTTTAACTTACTTCACGCAGATCTTAGCAACGTTCCTATTGGTGAAGTAAAAGATAAAGGTATGGAGTTAGTCCACGATGCTATTGATAATTACATTATGAGATCTAATGAAATCGTTGGATATGATCATTGTCTAAAATATGCATTTGGCGCTCAAGAAGGTATTAATATTAGACAGTATAAAGAAAACAATATTAATATAGGTACCAAGCCAGATGGTCAAGGTTCTATCTATCATGATATTATCAATAGATCTTATATCAATGGTGGTTTGAATACTCTAGTAGCTCAATATATCGATAATGGTGCATCTCGTGTAGCACAAATCATCTCTAAGAAAAACGTAGGGGAATCTGGTGGCTTCTCTCGTATCCTTGGTTTGAATAGTATGGATACTCATCTCCATCCAGATCCTGTTTATGATTGTGGGACTAAAAACTTTGTTCATATTACAGTTAAAAGTCCTAAGCATCTTAAAATGCTTACAGACAGATATTATAGATTTGAACGCTATGGTATTGAATTAAAAATAAGAAAAGAAGATAAATACTTAATAGGTCAACAAATTTGGCTAAGGAGCCCTATTACTTGTAAATCTCATGCAGAAGGTCATGGAGTTTGTTATAAATGCTATGGTGATTTAGCATATACAAATAGAGATATCTCTATTGGTCGTATTGCTACAGAAATTATTACTGCACAATATACTCAAAAACGGTTATCTGCAAAACATTTGTTAGAAACTGTTATTAAGATTATCAAATGGATTCCTCAATTCAATGACTTCTTTGAAGTTACTAATGTAAATGAGATTTCCTTAAAAGAAGATATTTTCAAGAATAAACAAATGTCTGGTTGGAAATTAAGAATCAAGACTCAAGATATTCAATTAGAAAATGATGATGAGTTCTTCAAACATAGAACCTTCTCAGATGATATGCATGCATCTGAAGATGAAGGACCTTTCATTGATCAATTTATTAATAACTTTGAAATCATCACTCCTGATGATGAGGTGTTTGTCAGAATCACTGCAGTTGCAGAAGATGGATCTCCTATTGATGAGAAGTTGTATATCTCTAATAAACTAGCTAGTATGATTTCAAAAGCAATAGAAGATGAAGATATTGTAATTGATAATATTGATATAGATATTCCTTTGAATGAATTACAAGATACAGAATTGTTCTTATTGAAGATTCAAAACAATGACTTAGGCAAGTCTCTTGATATCTTTACAGATACGATTAATAAGAAAGCTGTTACTAAATCTTATGATAAAGATACAATTGTAGAAGCATTACAAGATGCAGCCATCCAAGGTAGTGTAAAATGTCAATCTATACACTTAGAAACCATTATGGCTGCTCAGATTTGTGCAGATACGAGCAGATTAGAGATGCCTGATTGGTCAAATCCCGACGCTAAGTATGAGATCTTAACCCTCAATGAGGCATTGACTGATAATAAGTCTGTAATCGTATCTTTGGATTATCAAAAGCTTGCTAAGGCATTATACTATCCATTGAATAAGAAAAAGAATGCTCCTAGTATTCTTGATCCATTCTTCATGGATAAACCTAAGAAATTCCTTAATGCTCAACATGAAGTATGGGCTGAGGTTAATAAACCTAAGATCAAGAAAGGTGAATGCCCTGTAGCATTTAATCATGATCATAGAGGCAAGAAAGCTCCTAGAGATGTAAAAGCATTCCTAGCTCCATTCAGAAATGAAGAAAAGACTGAATTGGACTAAAATATGGTAAAATAACTATGATACCAAATAATGGGGTAGGGATTTATTTCCCTACCCCTATTCTTTTTTGTAAAACTCCGTTATTTCAGTTGTATACTATAGTAGTGAATAGAACCAGTGAGAGTCTATTCATATATTTTATTTTGCCATATTAAACGAAAGGAAGGCAATCTCATGAAAATCAATATCCAATTCACAAACAAAGAAGCAACTTTATTAGCACGCGTAATGAAAAAATACGATTTTATGGATCGTATCAATCATGAAAAGCTTGGTAGAAAGTACCGCGAAGGCAACGAAGCTGGTAGTTTCGAGTACTCTGGTATCACAGAAAAAGGCGCTAATATCAAGTTTGAAACGCACGAAAAATTAATGAGTGCTGCTTGTAATGTATACTTAAAGTATGCAGATCAAGTAAATGGTATTCTTTGCGCAGTGAAATCTTTAGTGATGAGCTGTAAATCACTCTTCAAGAACTTTGAAAGTGATTATAAAGCTGAGCTAAATCGTGCATTCGACGAGATCAAAGTCGAAGCCAAAATGCAGAAAGAAGCTAAAAAAGCAGAAGCAAAGATTCGCGAAGAGATTCGCGAAAAAGCTGAACGCGAATATATCAAGCGTAAAATGGCTAAACGCATTGGCTTAGAAAAAACTGAAGACGACGATGATGAATTATACTAATAATCATTAGAGCCTCTTCAAAAAATAAAGGCGGATCAATTCCTGGCGGTTAATATCCGCCTTTATTTTTTTTTGTTTTAAAGGTATTTTTCTGAGTTACTGGGAGTAAAATGATCTCTAGTCAAATAAATGACTAGAGATGAGATGGTATTATTTTTTATAAGTTTTATAGGTATAAGTAGTATATAGTTATTTTTAAGGTATTATAATGAAAAAGTTTGTCCATAACAGTGTGCAGATTACAGACGGTCCTAAGAGCAGTAAGAAAACTCTTTAAGGAGGTATTTCACTTTTAAGGAGAGTAACAAGTTAAAAGTTAAATATCTAACAAAGGCTTTATATTTGTTAAACAAAGGATAATAATACCATCTCACCTAAATGTCAAATAAAATTCTGTTATAATTATATACTATAACTATGAGAACTTATTAAGAATAGAAGATTTTATTTTAATAGGAGGAAATAAAATGTTTAATTACGCTGTGTTCGATGATAGGGGAATATTGATAAGCGATGAAGTATGTGATGTTAATGAAATGGCAAAGCTTATTCAATACAGGTTATTATCTGAAGCAACAAATATCGAATATCGTTTCGAAGGTGATGAAAAATGTAATCTAGAAATATGGTTAACTAGCTTATGCAATTTTGTTGGCCAAGTATTGATAGATGGTTGTATGAAACAGTATAGAGATCTAACTCTATTAGATTCTATTTCATATGAAACAAATGATGGCAAAGAATTGATTAAGCTAATATCTAAACCAGAATTCTTTAAATTCTTTGAAACTAAATGGCCTTGTTTTTATAGAATAATAGATAAACTCTTATCTGAAGGAACTAAAGAGTCTAAAGAACTAGAAAATTATGTATGGTCTGAAATGATGTTCAAAAAGAAGAGCAAATACAAAAGACCAAAAGATGCAATATATGAATATATGAAATATTGGTTAGAATTGGTATATGGGGAAGAAGTAAAAAGATTCTGGATTCCAGATATTAGAATAGTAAAGGGGTAAGAATATTGATTTATAAAGAAATAATAGATGGTAGAGTTGGTAATGCAAAAGCTACTGATGTAAGAAGCTTCTATCAACTTATTATTCCAGCTATACATAGAGCTTTTGAAAAAGCTAAAAAATATACTTCTGATAATAGAATGGTTCCACATGATCATACTAGTATACTTAAATACAGAAGACGTGGTGATGAGGCTTATTTTAGAATAGCATTAGAAATATATGAAATCCTTACATTAGAAAACCACTTCCTAACGGAATGGCATTCACTGAAATGACTATTAGCTCTTCTGAAAGGGATTATATTCTAAGTAAGGCTTGTAAAGAAATTGTTAAATTAGATTTTCAAAAGATGAAATTGGCATTTAATCTAGTGCCAAAATTTAGATGTTATTTTGTATTTGGAGATGAGGAAGAATATGTTTAATTTCTTTTGTGAAAAGCAATCTATGGCATTATCTGCTAAAGGCTTATTATGTGAACTAGATCATGTATTTAAAGTAAATACAAAGATCACAGATACCTTTTACAATAATGCTAAACTACTACATCAAATTATTTATAATCACCGTTTTGTATTCATCGATACAAATGGTAAAGAAGTAACTTATACTAAAATCTCTCTTACTGCTGAAGATAAGAAAGAGTTTATTAAGTTGGTAGCTAAGAAGTTAGATCTTGATAGACAAAAACTTATACTTGCCTTAGAGATCCATCATAGAACTATTGAAGAAGTTGAAAAAGCTATCATGTCTTCTATAGTATAAAATAAAAGAAGGTGGATTAAATTCCTCCTTCTTTTTTTATTCGCAAACTTAGTTGTATACTATAAATATGAGAAATGAGACGATATAGTAATCTAAGTTTAAGGAGAATATTATAATGAATAATTCAAATAGTAAAATAGAAATGCGTCATACTACGACCATTATCCATGATTATACTCCTGGTGATAATGAGTTTATAGAACGCAAGTTTGCAGTATTTAATAAGGTATGCCATAGATTAGAACCAAAAGGTATGTATTATGATGCTGAGAATAAGGATCTTTATTTGCCATCTGGTATGGAGCAATATTATATTGAAAGATCTTTTGGTAGGGATATATTCCATAAAGTGTGTCCAGATAAATACGCTATAGTTAAAGGAGTTAAATTAAAATATACTCCTAGAGATGAGAAACAAAAAGAGGCTATTAAATTCTGTTTGGGGATGCCTCCATATGAAAGAAATGAAAGAGCTGCTCAGCTACAAGTAAATCTAAATACAGGTGTCGGTAAGACATATGTAGCTATAGTAACATTTGCATATCTTTCTATGAGAACAATGATGATCACATCTTCATTAGATTGGATTGACCAATGGAGAGAAAAGATTAAAGAATACACTAATCTTAGAGATGATGAAATCTATACAATAGCCGGTGTTGGTTCTATAGCCAAACTAATCAATGGTATGAAAGATGTATCCAAGATTAAGTTCTTCTTATGCTCTCATAGTACTATCAAATCTTTTGCTAAGAAATATGGGTGGAATATGGTATCAGCCCTATTTAAAAGATTAGAAATTGGTGTTAAGATCTATGATGAAGCACATTTATGGTTTGATAATATCTGTATGATAGACTTCTTTACAGATGTAGCAAAGACTTATTACCTAACAGCCACTCCTATTCAATCCGATTTCTTTAATAATAGAATTTACCAAACTGCTTTTAAGACAGTTCCTTCTATCGACTTATTTGATGAAGATAAAGATCCACATACAAGTTATATATCTATGCTGTTTAATTCTCATCCTAAACCAACCGATATCTCTGAATGCACGAATATGTATGGATTTGATAGGATTAAATATACAGAATATCTTACATTCAAAGAGAATTACTATAAGATACTGAAGATCTTATTAGTTATGATAGAACAAACTGTATCTCCTCAAGGAAAGGTCTTAATTTATATAGGAACCAATTATGCTATAATGAGAACGTATTATTGGATAAAATACTATTATCCTCATCTTAGTATAGGATTATTCTCATCCCTAGTTCCAAAAGAAGTAAAGAATAGAGAGCTTAATAATAGAATTATTCTTACGACTACAAAGTCTGCAGGAGCTGCTTTAGATATTCAAGGATTAGAACTTACTATAGTTCTTAATGAACCATTCAAATCTCCTGTATTGACTAAACAAACATTTGGTAGAACAAGAGCTCATAATACAAGATATATAGATATTGTAGATGTAGGCTTTTCTACATTAAAACACTATTATACTTCTAAGAAACCTTTGTTTAAAAAGATAGCAACTGATTGTGTAGAAATACAATTATCAGATCATGATATAAATCAAAAGCTATTAGAGATTGAAAGAGAAGAAAGAAGAAGACTTCAACTAATCCAAGATAGACCTAATTTAAAACAAGTTGTTGAATTAACACAAAAAGCTGGAGAAGGGAATTAATCCCTTCTCCAAAACTTTTTGTGCAGTAAAAATTGTTTTAGTAAAAAATAGTAGTACGGAATTACTTTCAGGGTTTGTAATTCTTTTTTTTTACCATATAAAATATTTAAGTACGGTTTCTATATTCTTTTTTATGCGTAATAACATATACCAAGTGATAACTTTATCACTTGAAATCATCGGATAACTTGAGAAATATATCTATATATGAAATAAAAAAATACCTTCTTTATAATCAAGCATCATAAGTCAAGCTAGTTTTCTTCCATTTGCGTATTATATAAAATTTTGACGTATTGTTATTATACGTTATATTGTTATCTATTACTTGAGGCAATGAGAATACTATTAAACCTATTAGCTAACTATCCCTGCGTTTTTGTAACAAGTTTTTATTTCGTGACAAAATATTTATTAAATATTTAATACCATTCCTCTATAATGGGATTTTGATTATATCAAAGATATGTGAAAAAGCTAGTCGTGTAATATAAAATACTTACAGAGGATTTATGTGTGAATAGTTCAATTGTATGATTGCATCGGAAAAGTAAAAGGTTTGAAAAAATGCTAATCTTTACAATCTATCTAAGTTGAAGTAAGTCGTCCTGAAGAGATGAGTTAATAATCTAACAAATTTAAGCTTATTTGTAATAATCTTAAAGGTATAATGTATTTAGCACTGATGATTTTACATATAAAAATAAAAATGTTATTAACTCGCTTTAAAGGTTTATTTTAATATAACACTATCTTTTTTTGTAATCGAGAAACTAGCTTTCTCATTATTATTTAGTTAAAAGGATTATTTGAAACTAATATTGGCCTCCACCCATATCAGCTCCACCTTCTGCTCCACCACCATAAGGTTTAGCAGCAGCTGTTTTAGCTTTAGCTTTATCAGCCATTTCATTAATCTTATCCATTGGTAAGAATGAATCATAATAGTATTCCATAAGCAAAGATGTGAATGCTAATTTTTCTTGTTCATTTTGAGTAGTACCAAACTTCATTTGAACAATGTTTTGAATCAACTCTTGAGACATAGATAAGATTTGAGAAGTATTAGTAAAGTTCAACATGATTGGAGGTGGAAGTTCTACTTTAATAATAGAATTCGTATTGTATTCATATTGATATAGTTTAGTATAAATAGCAGATAAAATTGGTTCATATAGTTTTTGTCTAGCATAAACCTTAATAAGGAATCTAGAATTACTCATAGTAAGATGAGTAGCTGTAGATTCTTGATACCTACTATTTACCATTTCTAGAGAAACACCAGTTTGATTTACTGCCATTTCTTCTAGCATATTCATAAACTCTGTTTTAACTTCTACGTTTTGACCAGGCATAATTTCAAAGCTTACAGGAGATTCACCATTAGCATTTTGAGGGATTACCAAGTCATTAAATCTACCAGTAACGTTCATAATATTATTCATATTTTCAATCTGACGTAGATTGAAGTTAGAACGTTTGATTTGGTTAATTACATTAAGAAGTACTGATGTGATATTTGTATCTATTGTTTGTTTTACATGGTATAAACGTTTATCATAACCACGGGTTAATAATGCAATTGTATTAGAGATATATAAGCAAGTATATAACTTGGCTGGGAATAAGGATTTAACAATATCAGATACACCACGATGAGTCTTCTTATTCAATTCAAAATAAGAATGAATAATATCAGATGGTGGGATAAAGCTAATACGAAGTTTAGTAGTTTTACCATTATTATCAGCATTGTATTTCAATACTGTATAGATCTCTTTAGCTAAATCTTGGTTAGCATTGACAAACTTCTTATCAATTCTTTGAGAGATCTTCCTAGCAATCTTCATAAGAACTTCGTTATCTTGAGTAGAAGTACCACCATTTGCTTCATTTTCTCTAGCAGTTCTTCTAGGTCTCATACCACCTAATGTAGAAGTAAACGTCATTTGTTCTTCTGCATTACCACCATTAGGATCGTTCATCTCAATATAGTAATATCCTAAACAAGTATTATTGATATAAATAGGTTTTACTCTATCATGTTCTAATATCTCAAATACTGCACCTGGCAATTCTAATTGTTCACCAGTATTATCAGCTTTTGTAGGTTCGTTTACATCTTTTAAACCATCATCTGCAAGACTAGTAGGTCCTTGTAGAGTACCACCTTGAGCAGCTTTCTTTAATTTTTTATTGATATTTTTAAAATAAAGAGAGTTGGAAAGGTAAGCATTGCGTGCAGAACCAAGCGACTCCTCACCAAATAGAACAGCTGTTTCTTCAAAAATACGTCTTAAACCATTTTCTTTTACGATGATACCAGGAATGACTCCTGTTTTGTTTATTTCGATATCTAGATTAGAATATTCAATATTGTTATTAGCTAAACCATCAATAGCTTTACTAGATAAAGTCTCTTCATTTAGATTATAAATACTCTTAGCACCAAATGAGCTTAACTTATCTTCATCAATAGTAGAATAAGCAAAACTCAAAGTTTCATTAATAGATTGAAGGCCTTGATTTACAGAATCTTCTGTAAGGATACCTTCTTCAGATAATAAGGATGCACCATCTGTTCTAGCCATTAATTTATCAAGAGCTTTTTTATAAGGAACAATATAAACAAATTGTTCACCATATTTAGCAGTCTTAGAATATAATTCATTTCTAAAAGCTTCTAAGTCATATTTTCTAGCAAATAATTCTAAGTCTGATCCATCAGCTTCTGACTTATTATCACTATTTGTTTTATCTGTTGCGCCACTTACATTTTCAATATTAATACGAACAGCATCATCGTTAAAATGGTCTGCAGATAATACGTTATCTTTCTTAATATCTAATGCCTCATCTAATTTAGGCATATACTTGCAAACAGTATCTATCTCTCTATCTAAATCTCTAACAAGAGCATTTTGAGAGTAGATATCCATTATATCTGCTAATACTGTTTCATCTTCTAATGCAGATCTAATTTCATTAAGCTGATCTTTATCATTTCTAGCAAGAGTTCTAGCATAAAGATCGGCCATATTAGTCCCACCGTTATGGGACTTAGCTTTATCGATGAGACTTTCTAAGTCATCATCCATTCTACGTTTTACAGTGTCAATATATTTACTATTATCATTATTAGTAAAATATGTGCTTTTATATAAGTCATCGATGTTAGCTTGGATACTACCGGCAATCTTTTTATTTACATCCATGCTTACGATAGGTAACTCATCGGGTTTCGGATTACGTCTTCCTTTTTTGTTATCATCAGCCAATGATTTGTACCTCCTAAAAATCAAATGTCAATTTTAGCAATAATTACCTTAATGTACCAGGGATACTATTTAATCACTTGGCATAAAGAACCTCTATACCGCCGAAACGGTATAGAGGGATAGATTGTGATTTATTAATCTTAGATTGTAGATTTAAGGTTAACAATGCTATCATATGTTGGGGAGTCTGCCACAGTAGCGTCAGAGGAACCAGCATATACTTCAACAGCTGCTTCAGGATGCAAGGATTTGTTAAGGATATTATATCCGAATTCCATTTCATCGAAGCAAGTGTGTTTGTTAATGAAATCCAAGAATTCCACTGCACGTTGGTTAACAATTCGACCAGGAATTGGGAAACCATTGAATTGCAATGCGATTTCAGAGAAGTTGATTTCACCACGAGTTACGTTGTAAATAGAAGTATTAGCAACGTTTGGTTGGCAAGAAGCAAGTATGTATGCTTTTTCAACATTCAAGCCAGTGTTATCAGTTACGATCAATAAGAAATGGAAGATTTCAGATTGGTAACCTTTTGTAAGACCAGCATTGTCTTTACCTGTATATTCAGGATATTTGAGCAAACCATTGTAACGTTTGAATTGAGTACGAGGGTCTTTTACACCACGAATGAATAATTCGTTAACCTTAGTAATCAAAGAACCAGAACGTTCATAATAGTTCATGCTGAAGGAAGTACCACCTTGTTCAGTAGTTTTTGTAATGATGTTGAGATCAGTGATACCGTTTGTAAGTTGGTTAGTTTCTGCACTGATATCTTCGATACCTTGAGCACCACGGAATTCATATTCAAGGATATGACGGTAGTTACGGATCAATGTATCATAAGTGTTGTTACGGCTTCTAAGAGCTGTCAAGAATTTAGGAATATCAAGACAGATCAAGAAGGAGTACCCAGTTTCATACAAATCAAATTGTTGAAGATTTGTGAAGTCTGTTACACCACGCATCAATGTATATTTGGTTACATCGCGAGGGTCGAGGGTACTGTCAAAAATATTGCTTACGGTTTCTTTAGACATTATTTATTACCCTCCTATTAATCCAACGCAATAATCTTGAAGATTTCTGTTTGAACGAAATTACGGAATTTAACGTACAAGCAAGCATAGATAATTTTATTGGAATTATACAATGCATTGGATACATATTCGATTTCGAAAGAAGAGAATAAGTGAGAATAACGGTTAACGATCAAATCGTTTACGTCTTTCTTGTACTTAGTCAAATCATCACCATCAAGGAAGCTATAACGGATCTTAGGACAAAGTTCACGAATAGCTTTGATTACTTGTTGAACTGCAAGAACGTTATTGATCCAAGATAATTGAGTATAACGAGTTTGAGAAGTATACTCAGAGTTCATAGTCAATACGTCGCCATTGTAGAAAGATAAGTAGTTGATACGCATATCATCTAATTCTTTGAATTGGTCAACGTAAGGAGTATGTTTAGGAGCAAAGTTCAATGTACCTTCAACATAGGAATCGTTAGGAATAATGATTTCGTATTTTTGACCACAGAATGGACGGTTACGACCATTGATGAAGTGTTTAACAAACAAACGAGTCAAGTCATAAGTAACTGTAACAGGAATTTGTTTCTTAGTATAAGGATCATAAATTTCGTAAGAGTTCATGTATGTTGCACAGTAACGATTCTTAGCGTTTTCATAATCTTTAATACGAAGTTCTTCAATAGAGTTTACGTTAAGACCCATATCACGGAAGTATACAAAGTCTTCACGGAATGCAGCCAATTGTTCAATAGCACGTTTAACTGGTTTTGGATAGTTAGCATCGAAAATACAGTCAATACGGTTATTATCCAAATCATAGATATCATCGGAGAAAGAACCGTCGAAAGCTTTGATCAATTCTGCTTCATATTCTTTAGCGTTAATAGGACGATCACCAAAGGAACCATTGGAACCGTTTTGTAATCTAATACCCATAACGTTGGAAAGGTTTACACCATCGGAAACGTCAACAGATAAGTTGTTGTAGTCACGACCATTCAAATCAGTACCGAACAATACGTCAGCAAATTTGAATTCGTCATCACCAATTAAGTAACCTACGTTATTAACGAATGCTTCATATTCTTCATCAAAGAATAAAGCACGAAGTTGTTTAGATTGCATACGGATTGCATTAGACAATGCCATATTTTTATCTTTTTCAACAACGTCAGGATTCATTGTGAAGGAAAGAGTTTCTAATGTAGTGCCATTTTCGATGATGTCGATGAAATAGCGTACATAGGAAACTGGATGAGAGCTAGTAGTGTCAGAATAAATACGGAAGGATTTATTAGAAGCACCACGGCCATTGTCAGCTAACAAGAACAATACATATTCGTCATCTTCACCGATTTCATGTTTATGACCGAAATCGTTTTTCAAGATTTTACCGAATTTTTTAATATCGTTACCATCAGAAGCAACAGATTTCAAACGGTAAGTAACTTTAACGAAGTTTTCCAATACAGGAATATTCGCAATACCATTTGTATTAGCATCTGTAGTAAGTCTGTTAGTTGTAGGATTTGTAAACAATGGAAGACCACTGTCGTTTGTTTTTTGTTTCTTTTCGTTCTTAACTTCTGCAACTACACCAATATTTGCAAGAGTAGCATCTGTAGCAACAATACGTTTGAAAGTAACGTAGCCACCAGCATTAATAATATTTGCAGCTTGGATTAAAGGTTGACCATGTTTGGAGTAAGAAGGAGTTTTTCCGTATAAATCAAAGAATTCACTACCGAAAACTTTATGTTTCCATTCTTCAGGACCTTTATCAGCAGAACTTACGACCATAAATATCGGACGGTCAGTGGTATCTTCAGCAATATCCGTAAAGGTACGAATATCAGACTGATCATCGATGATGGTAGTTACACCAGGAGCTGGCATATCGAGTTCCTCCTTTTTCATTAAATAAAAAAGTTATTAATTTTTCGAAAAACTAATAATTTGAAATCATTACAATCAATGATTATTAGTGATTCTATATATATAGAACCTAAGGATTATCATAATTCACTATAATGACTAGGACACATAGCAAAAAATGGCCCCCAGATTTAATATAATGTTATTCTAGAGCCTTCCAGCTTGACTGCTATTCTTGGCCTACTAGAATCTCTTCTAATGGTGTATCTTTAGGATTTTCATTCATCATAGCAGCTAATACGGACTCATCAAAGTCTTCAGAAATTAATGCTGTATATGGAGAAATAAGTCTAGATATATTGCGAAGAGACATGGACTTATATGCATTCATATCTTTTGAGCCTGATAAACGGAAAGGTTTAGTTTCATCATTCTTTGCTCTACATACTTCAGAAATTGCAAAGCCAAACATTTGGTTATTGATCCCATATGAAGAACCATTTATTTCCATATTTTCAATAACCAAATCTTGAATATTTTGATATGGGATTGTATTGATTACATAACCAAGCATGAAGAAAAGATTAAGCATCTTTTCACAGTTACCAACGAATTGAATAACTTTAGTAGATACGATGATTTGATCATCATCTCTATATCTAAGGATACGATAATCTTCTGGATCACTATTGGTAGTAAGTTTAAGTTTCTTAACCTTAGTAACTTCATAAGGTCTAGTAGCAAACATAGATGGGAATCTAAACATTCTTAATCCATCATTCTTACCAGTTTCAATATCTTGAACAGTATAATTGAATATACCCATGATATTTATATAGTCGCCTTCTTGTTCTGCAATATTTCTATCGAAATACTTTTCTGGAACGTATGCTACCATTTCTTTTCCTTTAGCTGAGAATAAGATAGATTCTTTCTCTTGCTTGCAGAAATAAGGAAGTTTAGCCATTAATTTTCACTACTTTCTTCTCAAACACTATAGAGAGATTTAAAATATGGAAGTGCTAGTTTATCTTCTTCAGTAAGATCTTCTGATAAAGATTTCTTAAAAGCAATCTTACCAACTGTTTCTCTTTGATGAGGATCTGCACCATTATCCATTAAATGTTTAGCAATAGCATATTTACCATGCTTTAATGCATTATAGAATGGCCAGTTATCATAACAGTCAGCAGTAGCTCCTAGTTCCATCATATATTTAACCAAATCTAAAGAAGAGTATTTTACAGCTTCATTAAATGCAGAACCATTTCTAATATTTCCGAAAGATCCACAAGTAGGTTTGATATCATTTTCGATAGCAAAGTCTACTAATACTTTTAATCTTTCTAATTGATTAGAATTCACTGCATCTAGCATAAGATCTTCTATTTGGAAAGGTCTATCTAATCCGATATACTTATCATATACAGCAGTTAATACCTTCTTAACTACTGATAGTTTAGTTTTAGGATTTTGAATAATGGTAGATAAGATAGGTTCGTCTAATTCTCCAATATGGAGTAATAGTATAGAACTAATAATATCATCATATTGTTGTTCAAGTATCAATTCCCATAAGAATGGGTTATTATAGAACTTTTTGTTCTTAATAATAAACGGTTTCTTTTGTCTAAATTCTTCTGTGTCCATCTCATTTTCAAAAGAAGAATTGTAATTGTAATCCTTATAATTAATACCTTTAGATAAAAGGCTGCTCATCAAAAGGCTATCATTAATTAACGCTTTTTCACCCAATTTGGTCATCTCCAATCATTAAAAATATCTATTATAAGTAAGTCAAGGAAATAGAAAATCCCCTAAGGAGAACTAACTCCTTAGGGAATGAATGAGTATTAAGTGTTACTATTAGAATGAACACCAGCTCTGTGTTCCCAATCTTCACTCATATTTGTACCAAAGTCATTGAAATGACGATCTGCAAATAGAATCAAGCCATTCTTATACATTACATTTCCATCATTACATCTACATTGGTTTTCATATCCATCAACTGGTACGTCGAATTGTTTAATAACTTTAGGCATAGAAGTAGAACTTCTGCCAGCATTTTTAGCAATAGGAGTAGTATCAGATTTAGAAGCAGTGATAATACCTTCAGATGTTGTGCCACCAGTTGTCACACCATTAGAGTATACACCACCTTTAATAACTGCGCCTACAATAGTTCTACCAACTGTAGTTCCTCCAATAATAGTACCGCCTATCAAAGTGCCACCAGTAGATACCAAGTTACCAGTAGTTTTACCACCTTCAATAGTAAATTGTTTACCATTGATACAACCAGTAGCAATACCACCTTCACCAATACCGCCTTTTGTAGTACCACCAGTAGTAATATCTCCTACTGTAATACCACCAGTAGTGATCATATCTTCACCAGTAATTGTAGCATTAGTAAGAATACTATCTTTAATAACAGGATTAATGATAGTACCATTGGAAGTCTTACCACCAGATACAATTGTATTGATAGCAATTACATTAGAGATTGTTCCTTTTACTGTCGCTTTAGAAACGATTTCTGTTTTAGGATCTTTCTCACCATCTACACTACCAGAACGAAGAATAGCATTTAAGATTTGACCTTCTGTAATAGTACCGTTTAAAGTATCACCATTGATAACTGTAATATCCATCATACGATCATTCTTACCTTGGGCTAAACCATCTACAGTATGACCGTTGATCTTACCATCAATAATAGTACCTTCAATAAGGTTACCATTTTTATCGATGATAGCATTTACAATAACTGCTTCTTTAATAACTTCTGCAGATGTAGTACCATATCTATGAATAGAATTATCAATAGTAGAACTTTGACCAGCAAATTTAGAGTATTCTTGTACTCCTCTTAATTGATCTGTTTTGATAACTGTCTTACTAGTAGTATAATCTACAGAGCTATCGATTGCTAATTTGAACAATGTAGCATTGTTACAATCATAAGTTTTATAGATATCTGTAAGTTTACCAGTTACTTGTTTTAATACACCGTCTTCCACATATTGGAAAGTATAAACTTTGCCAGGTTCTAATTCGATAGTAACATTCATCTTGGCATCACTATATTTGATAGTAGCAATCAATGTACATTTTTGAGATACATCAACACCAGTAATCATAGAAGGAGTACAACAGCAACAAGATAAATTCAAAGGACCTTCTGCTCTATATAAACCACTCATCTGACCAGGAGTGATATTGGAATTCTTCGTAGTAGTATAATCAGAACAACATCTTCCACCAACTACACCGCCATTATATGCTGGAGTTGGATCAAAGACATGATTAACTTCATAGCAGTCATTGCTGCTAGAAACTGTATAATGACTATGAGAATTGCAAGATTTGCATTCAGACATTTACTTTACCTCCTTTAAGAAATTTAGTATTATAAAGATGTGAACACACAAGAAGATGGATAAGGGAAATGAATCCCTTATCCAATGGTTTATTGTTCAGTTGAAGTAACTTCGACTTTTGTAGCGTTTTGTAGAGGTAGATCCTTAATAGTCTCTGTATCCTCTTTAACGCCTTTAGCAATAGCTTCTAATTCTTCCTTAGTAGGTGGGTTTATAGCACTGTAAACTAGTACTAATAATTTGAAGAATTCTCTTACTTGATTGATAACGTCAGGATATTCATCAATTTGAGATTTAGTCATATAAGACCAAATAGAGATATTCTTCATAATCATCATAATGAAGAAGTTTGTATGAGCATCAAAAGGAGAAATACCTCTAGCAACTTTGGATAGAACGATAGAGAATAGAGCACCAAAGTCATATTTCTTTTCTGCTTCATTCTTTAATTTAAATCCAAAGTGTACTAATACTGCATCAGTAAGTTCTGGTAAAAATGCATTGAATTCAAAACCAGATCTATTTCTTGCAGTATATAAATCTTCAATAGATCTTCTTAATCTTACTTCGTTATTATAGATCTTAAGAATATTAGTTTTTAGAGCTTTGATAAAGATAGCTGGATATGCTTGAGAAGTAAAGTTAGCCATTTTATAAGCAAGGTATACTTTATCAATGATCTTCTTAGTCTTTTCTCCATCATTAGCAGCTTCAGCTTTAAGCTCTTCCATCATCTTATCACGTTTATTCAAATCTTTGTCTTCATAATAGATATCAAAGATTTTTTGAATATACTTAGCATTCAGCTTTGTATGTTTAAAGAATATAGAACCAGAGATATCATGTTTCCCATTGAATAGAGGTTCATTCAATTCAGCATCAAGTTCTGCTTCTAATTCTTTGATGGTTGCATTCATTTCATCTGTTTCTTTTTCTAAGATTTCAGATGGTTTTAAGATTGTTTCTTCAGTCATGTTTCCTCCATTATTTGGTCATATTAGCAGCAACTTTAGGATCCAACACTTCAAAGTAATCTTGTTGCATTTTCAATCTTACTAAAGTAATGATATCACCACGAAGAATTGGATTGTTGATTAATTGGTTATATAAGACAAATAATGGAACTCCATTAGTTACTTGGGATAAGAAGATATTGATAATAGCAGTATCTACATTGCCCATACCATATGCATAACCATAAACTGTTGCATCAGGAACTTCCATATTTTTAATATAAGAAAGAACCAATGGAAGGTTAGCTGTAATTACTAATAATGCATTATCTTGACCAAAGATTGCTTTACCATAATTAGAACTCATATCTTTATTTAGTTTCAATTGTTCTAGATTGAAGGTAGAATAGATATTATCTCTTTCTTCATATAAGAATCTAGAGAAGAAGGAAACTAAATAATTATTAAAATTGGATACGAAGAAATCATAGATAAACATTGCAGCCAAATATAAATCAGTTTCTTCATTTTCAATAAATTGGAATCCATATTTTTTAGATACTGCAGAGATTGTATCTCTATACATTTCTTTTTCTTTAGCAGCGATCTCTTCTTGATCATATGGATAAGTTGTATAAAGTTGTTGGAAGGTTTGTTTAAAGGCTTTGACGATATTAGGTTTTGGCAAAGTATCAAAGCGGTTAAACATTTGAGTCAAAGTATCTTCGACTACATTCATAGCATAATCGCTATCAAATTGAACAAGAATACTAGCTAATTGGTTATCAGATTGAAGCTCGTATTCTCTGTTATTCATAAGGAAATCTAACATTAGGCGGTACCTCGATTATAACAATTAAAAGTGTACAAAGTTCTTATCTATTTGTAACCATCGCCTTAATTTTTTATATTGAGAATATAGGTATTATGCCATTTGTTGATAATCTATTTTGTAATGAGTTCTAATAAGTTTATTATTTTCATCTGTTTTAAAGTTAAAATAATTTTTCCCAGTAACCATTTTAAAGAAATAATAGAACTCATTTGTTAGGTTATAACCATACACATTATTCACATCATTTTGAAGAATATCAGAGACAGCATGATGGAAACTGATAACCCAATATTGGTTTTCATCAATATTCTTAACTGATCCTCTTTTGACATTTAAAAATCCCAAACCTAATAAAATTCTAAATTGAATAAGCTCTAGCAAAGAAGTAGATTCATTTGATTCGAATTCAGTATATAAAGCATCTTCTTCAATATATAATTCTTTTGATTTTGTATCTACGATTATCCCTTTAAAATCACAACAACTATGATTCTCATCGCAAATATTATCAAGATCAAACCTTTTTACAAATATTATATCTTTGAATGATACTCTATAAGGCTTAATTAGTTCTGAATTCATTATTACTTCTTTTGCTAGATCGTTTAACTTACTCATTATAATACTTAACTCCTATTATTAACTCTTATTATGTTTTAATTTATCTATTGTAATCCATTATCTTCTTTATTGTTTTCGTAATAAAGATCTCGCTCTCCAGCGTTCATTAGATTATAAATAGATGATTGACTCATTTCTTCTTCGGTTTTATTGAAATCTAAGAAAATCGAATTTGGAAGAGAGCTATTATTTGATGCCATAGAATATTCGTCATCAATAGATACATCATCTGGATTTATCTTATATTTTCTAGCATAAGCTTCTCTTACAACTGGGTTTTGAAGCATTTCCCTTAACAGAGCAGTTTCTTGTTTACGTTGTTTAGTCATATAATCGCCAAACAATGTATTCATGGCTTTTTGCATTTCACCCATTTGATTTTGGACTACTGATCCTCTATCATCATCAGGTCTGTTGATATATTCTATTTCTTGAGTGATATCAGTCATGTTTTCATCGATACTCATATCAAGAACTTCATCTATATCATCTTCTGTTTTAATACTGCCTTTTTCAATACCAAATAGTTCTTTTAAGTTTTTGCCTTCATACCATACATAAAGAGCAACTAAGTATGAGAATATTTGGTCATCGTGTGTTAAAGCAGAGTGTTCTACTTTACCATTACGTTTTACTTCTAGACCACGCATTTCTTGATAAATACTTGGAGAGATAAATTTATCTTTATGATAATTAACACGTTCTCTAAGTATTTCTATCAATAAATCACGAACGTTGTTTGTTGATGTAAGCCCATATACTTTAGTCTTACGTTTATTTCTGATAATACGATTACCATCAGTAGTTTCTTCAAGAACCCTATCTTTAATTTCATAATAGAGGTTTTTCTTTACTGGAGTTTCTAATAGTTTACCAATTACAGATAAGCCGTAACCGTTGTCTTTTGATATTGACGCAACTCAATATCAGATGGTCAATTCCATCCACCCCCATTACAAGGAGTGACGAGATCATATGTCGTCCCTATTTCCGATATAGGGCCAGGATTTTTCTTCCACCATAAGCTTGTGGTTCTACTCCCCCGCCAGGGGATGATCGTTGAACGTATGTCTATTAAATAGATATTTCGCTGCTAAACTAGGCCATTTGCAAACTTTTTAAACCATCACGATTATCATCACTGATTGCGTTGTGGTATTGCAACTCTTAACAGCCTTTTCTAAGCAATTAACTCTGTGGGAATATAAAGATTACTCCTTATACTGTGCTTACTTACACCGTTACGCTCCACGTTTACTACTGCATTAGGCATCATATTGGTTACTAAGTATTGAACTACCCTAGCAAGTTCTATATTAGAAATTGTATTACATTTTAAATCGGCAAATACTCTAGTAGTCTTAGAATCTACACAAGTAATACAAGAACTATCTTTAGATACACCACCAGATGGATCGACACCAATAATTGGAGGGTATTTAGGAACTAAGTTAGATTTTAATGGGATCTCTTCATAAATATTGAATTGATATTTGCCAAAGATAAGAAGTGTCTTCTTAGGTTCTTTACAATATTTACGAATACCATCTAATTCATCTTTAGTGAATGGGTTATTTTCAGATTCGTCAGACCATTCAAGAAGAATTTCACGACGGATAAGAGGCCAATCCCATTCCAAATCTTTACATTGTTTTTCAAACCATTCTTCAGTATAACCAAGTTGTTGGTAGGTAAATTGGATATGAACAAATGTAGAGAGTTTATTAGCATCAATGATTTCTCTTAATTGAGGATATGTAAGATCATACCATTGCTCACTAAACTTAGAAGCATTGTTTAATACTGTATAAGCATACTTACCTTCATCATTGGTTAAGAAGCCAGGAGTTGTAGTATACACTACACCATAAGGAACATTGTTTTGTTTAGCAATTTCAATGGCCTTACTCATCGCTGGTCTCATATTACCATAGATAGTTTTCATGAATGGAATAAATGCAAATTCGTCAGCCCATAAGAGAGGGAATGTTTGACCCCGAAGCAAGTTAGCAGCTGCTAATTCATTTCTTGCTTTAGCGTAGGTCTTGATATTGTTTCTGTTAATAGCATTTTCCATATAGACTTGAGTACTTTGAACTTGTTTCTTACGAGTACCATCCATAGTAAACTTAGAGTCAAATCTAAGATAAGATGGAAGTAAGTCACGTATTGCTCTAATACGAGATAAGTTCAAGCGGCAGTCTTTAGCTTCTTTGTTAAGAAGAGAAATCTGTGTATTTTGAGTTCTAAAGTTATAGATATAAGTATATAGAACAGCCGTACCAATAGTTTTACCTGTCTGACGAGGCTGTAGTAATAAACAGTCAAAGTTCATGATTGCCATGTATAAGAATGCCATATTACCACGATTTAATATAAACTTAGATGGCTCACCAGATGATGGGATACGGGCTACTTCTCGAAGATAATACCAGAAGTTATTTCTTACTTCGGCCAGTACCTTCATTTTATATAAAGTACTCAGATTTGGATCGTGTGGATCTATATTTGCAAGATCTGGATCTAATAAAGCCAACATGAATCTATGGTTTTTAACACCAATAGATTTAAGATAGTTACTCATTTCTATGAAGGATTTATTAGTAGTAGATCTTTGATAATATACCTTTTGACCCTGATTCTCCATCATAGTCTGAGAATCATAGACCATATTTTGATTAGGCATGATTAAGCAATAACCCTCCTTTGTAAATGTAATCTAAAAGCAGATTATTATGTAAATGTCGCAGTTTATAAAAGTAGATTTAATCGTATACTATAATAATGAAATATGTTTATATTATAGGAGGATATAAATGGATTATATTTATTTACGAATGGTGGATACTGCATATAGAGATATATTGTCTCATATATTTGGTGCAGATAATACTATGCTTAATACGTATCATACTTTATTTTTAGTGATATTTCTAATTATATTTGCTAATAGAGGAATGGCTTTTCTATTGAAAAGGCATCATATTATAAGCAAGATAATTTCATATATTTTATATTTTTTAATCATTATAATAGATCTACGTTTATTAATAGGAGTTTAGAATGGGTGAATCATTATATACAAAGAGCTGTGAGTTTGCAATAAAGGCATTTAATTATTTAAATACAAGGGTTAATAGAACAAGAATACCATTCTTTCAATTAGAAACAGCTCCTAATACAAATACTGTTGGTCATGTAGTAAATGGTACTATGACTCTAAATATCCATAATATATTAGAGTTAGCAAAAACATTTGACAAATATGATTGGGCAAATATTAGAGGGTTGATTTTAATTACCATAATTCATGAGTTATCTCATATCAATCAAAATATAGATTATAATAGATTTTCTAAAGATGAAGCATATCATCAAAAAATAGAATTAGAGAATCATTATAATGCATTAAATTTCATGCTTAATAGAGAGGAAGAATTACATAATCTTTTCGGAGATTATTCTGATGATATTTGTCTTGATCTAGAGTTAACTCAAAAATGTTTAGAGAATCCACAATTAAAGAATTCTTATAAGTTAAGAAATACAGATGACGTAGCAATAGTGTCATTGCTAAATGTATTTACTGGATTGAAGAAATCTGATAGATTAAAGGTAGAAGAATGCTTAATAAATTCTAATCAGGTATTTGTAACTTATAAAGATAACAATGCTGATTCTTCATATAAGTATAGCGAGATAGTTAAAGATATAAAAGGTATCTGGTATACTTATAAGATCTTCAATATCATTAAGTTCATATTTACCTTACCAGCATATAGAGTAAATATAGTATTAGAGGATAATACAGATCTCTATATAAATTTAACTAGAAACAATACGGGTCAATTATCAGAATCTGCTGGTCAGTTTGTAGCAAATATAGTTACACAATAAAATTAGGGTATAGGCTATTATGCCTATACCCTATATCTTTTTAAGCATGATTATTTTCTTTTTTTAAATTGATAAATAGTTCACACCAATTTTCTAGTGTAAGATCTACTAATTCGAATACATCTTCTTTTTTATATTCATTTGAGAAATTATAATCTTTATCAATATATTCTATTACGGATTCATAAACTCTATCAAACAATTTCTTATATAGATCTTGATCTATAGATGTTTTATCACCTTCAAATAAAACAGTCGAGTAGAAATTTTTGAAATCTTTTGTATCCATAAAAGAAGATATTGTTTTTCCATCTAGATTACCATAAACATTTTTTAATCTTTTTAAACCATTATCATCTAAACTAAGATTTCTATCTTGATATTCAAAATAGATAGTAAAGATATAAAATAATGTAGCTCTAATAACTTCATTTACAAAATGATCATAGTGTCTATCTTTAACTTTATTACGTGTTGTAGAAACGTTACATTGATCAAATAATCTACAAGCAATTCTATTTCTAATAGATATACAATTTGTAATTGTTTTCTTATAAAGTAATCTTGTTACTTTCCAAGTATTTACTGTATATTTAAATTCTTCTTTAAAATATTTTATTCCTTTTTTATTATGATTACCAATCAGTGCATAGTATGTAAATATCGATATAACACAAATGACATACACCGTTGAAACCATAAATAATTTAATACCAGATACAGGAACTGGATCTAGACCAATTGCATAAAAATAGTGGTCTAAAACATATGGAGTGATCGCTCCAAGAATAATTGTAATAAGAAGCATTGAAAGAAAAGTTGCTTGCAATCTCCATCTATACATTAGATGGGATAATATGATATTGGTTAAGTCTTTTTTTAGTTTTAAGCTAATTATAATATCTTTCATAGTATAGTCTATCCTTGTATAAGATTCTTTACTCTCCGTTTTAAGAAATCTTGTACATAGTCATAGAATTCAGTCTCTTCAAACATACTAGGGATATTATCACTTGCGGAATATTTCATTAAGAAGATTTTTTCATAGGTTGATTTAAAATGAGTTCTATCAAAAAGATTATATCTATCGTCTCTATCTTTTCTATCAACGCCTAAGATATAATCAAATAGGTCATTATAAATTCTATTTGAGTTTAATACATTCTCAAATTTATCATTTACCTCTTGATCATCATCAGATTTGCGTCTGACGATACAATGTTTTCTTAACATACCAATTCCAGGCGATAACAAATATACTTTGTCTGGGAAAACATTTAACCCACAGTAGTATGAAGAAAATTCATCTATTTCTAAGAACAATTTTCTAAAAGGCACGCCTAAATCCTTGTACCCAGATTTAGTACAATTTAATGGTTGGGTTAGGCATATGTGCTTAACAGCAGAATCAAATATATTACCTTTGTTCATAATATTATATACCAAAGTGGATAGCAACCATCTGTCAAGAATAATAATAATCTTTTCATTCTCCAACTTAGGAGCGATGATATTGTTAAAAGTATCCTTCATATTTACAATCATCAAACTTTGAAGAATATCTGTAGGATAATTTTCAATGGTCAAAAGCTCTCTGATCTTTTTATATATCTCACTACCATCATTATATGGAAGAGACAAAGTCATAGCTTTATAACCATCGAATCCTTCAGGATGATCGTTTATATAATCAGAAAACTTTTTGCATGTCGTAGTCTTACCAGAACCATCAGTTCCCTCTACAACAATCAGTTTGCCTAAACGATTATTATTTGAAAACATATGTATCCTCCTTTGGATATTATTAAAGTGTTGTTTTAAATTGCCACAAGAATAAAGAGTATACCAGTAAAGGTATACTCTTTTGTCTTTGCGTTTATTAGAAATAATCAGCAACACCATTCAAGATTTCGTTTTGAATAGCTTCTTCCAAGGATAATACGATTTTATCGCCATTTTTCAATTTCATAGAAACAGTACGGCCATCTTCATTTAGATTGATTCCATTGTATAGACAATCAAATGTTTCTAGTACTGTTTTGATATTAGCAGATTCAGAAATTAAGAAAGAGTTAATTTGAGATTGAGTAAGAGGTACTAAGATCTCAGTAGATTCTGCTAGGTTGCCATACTTAGCGATATTATTAATTTCATCATTACGACGGAATAATTCAGAAGTAGGATTGATCTTATAATACTTCATATCACCATATTGACCAACAGATTCTGTTGTTACGATAGAAGTAGTATATGCTTTAGAATGGGAAGGGAAATATACACGGTCATATGTAATGATTTGCATACCCTTTACAGTCATCCTACCATTTTCATTTGCCAAGGAACCAACAGCTCTAAGAGAGAAAGAAGGTTTTTGACCGTCTCTTAAATCATCATTAAAAGATCTACCGAGGTCATTATTAGTGCCACGGAAATGAGCTTTTACAAAATTACCATCCATCCAAAGTTTAGTGTACCATACTTGTTCTAAAGTTGGATCGATTTTACTTTGACGTGCAAGAGTTGCATCGGATGGATGACCTGCTTCACCTTTAAAGTTACCAGTTTCTACTAGTTCTTTTGTTCTAGGAGAATTAATACCTTTTTCTAATTCATCAGTTGGATAGTATCTTCTATTGCGGTTAACTTCATCACCTTCTTGAAGAATACCTTCAGCAATGATAAATCCATTTTTATTAACTTCTTTTACTGTAAATTCTACATTGGCTCTAGTTTCTTCACAGATAATAGTGCCTACAAGATTATTTGTATCCAATTATTTTTCACCTACTCTTTAATTCATTATGTATAGAAATTATCTATATGTTTCCCAATACAATATTAGCAGTAAGATAAGAGTAGATCTTAGTGATCTACTCTGTATCTATTTATTTTTTGAATTGCTTATTTTCTTTTTTAGGAGAAGCTTCAGAATTTTCTACTTTTACAGAACCATTAACGTCTGCTTGTTCTAAAGAACTTTTTTCTTCTAATACTTCTTCTTTAACTTCAGGTTTTTTAGCTTCTACAGGTTTACGATCTGTAACTGTTTCTACAACAGGTTCAGAATATTCTTCTGTAATAGCTTTAGCTGTTTGAATATTAGGCAATTTGGATGGGCCATTGTAAGTATTGTAGTTATCAAATCCCAATGGTACTGTTACACCACCAGCTAATACCTCTTCAACCTTTGCTTTAAATTCTAAACAAATAGCAATATCTTCATCACGAAGAACTACTAGATTGCAAGTACCTGTGAAACGAACTCCATTAATAGAGAAAGCTTTATCACAATGCACGTTTACTAATTTTTTAACCATTTGATATTACCCTCCTAAGGTAGATGATAGAATTAGATTATTAATTAATCGTCATCCTCATCATAAGTGTAAATTGAACTAATATTATTTCATAAAGACACGCATGTCAATTCTAAAATTATTTAAGTTTGTAGATTGCTGACCAAACCATTCGATCAAATCCAATATATTATCTGGAGTTTTGTTTGATTCTATATCACGTTTAATATATCTATACATTGCCTTTAATTTGCTAGTACCTTTAATAATTATAGGATATTCGCAAAGTTCTGGATGAACAGTAAAGGCTGGATATAGGTCCACTCCTTCTAAGACCATTTTATGAGATTTAGTCATGCAAAATTCTACAATCTTAATACGCCACTGCCTTCTCTCAATAATAAGTTTTTTCTTTTCAGAAGTTAATGGTTTTTCACCTTCAGCAAATACTTTTAAATATTTATCCATAAATTTTATATATTTTGGATTTGACTTGATGAATTCATAAAAGGTCTTATAGTTCTTTTTGCAATAATCTATCAACCAATCTGTATCTGGAGGATATAAAATTGCATCAAGATTTAAAAGTTCAGCTTTATGTTTTTTAGACAATTCAAATGACAATGTAGTTTTACCAGAAGCCGCATATCCTACAATAAAACATATATTATATTTTCTTCCAGGTTTGAATCTATCGAAATTTATGTATAGATCATCGTCATCAAAAAATAATGCATGATCTATTTCAGATTTGAATAAACTCATGATTACTAATCGTCATCCTCATCGTCTTCGTCGTCTTCTTCATCCTCATCATCGTCATCATCTTCGTCGTCATCGTCTTTATCATCAGAGTCGTCGTCATCAGAATCCTCATCGTCTTCGTCATCGTCGTCCTCATCATCATCTTCATCTTCATCGAAGTCATCATCTTCGTCGTCATCGTCTTCTTCATCTTCATGATCATCATCTTCTTCAGAATCATCTGTATCAGATTTTTTATCATCTACGATATCAACCAAGATTGTATCACCAGCATAATCGCCTTTAAGAATTTCTTCTTCAGCTTCTGTTTCTTCATCAATGATAGCATCGATTACAGACATAACAGCATCTTCATGTAAGTCTTCATCGAACTTACCTTCTACCATAAGATCTACGTTTAGGTTTTCTAAAGCCATTTCAATACCTCGCTTATTAATTATTCATCAAAATTAGTAATAGGTTGTGGGAAGATCATATTTTGATCTTCATCATATTCTTGGGCTTCTTCATCCCAACCACACATAAAATCAATGGTAGAGCCATCAATATCATTATCACCAATCATCATATTTTCTAAAAGATCTTTTTTCATATCTTCTACAATGATTTCATCTACAGGTCTAGACATTAGTATCCTCCTATAATATTCTTCTTTAATCCATTACTACTAATGTAGGAATTATCAATTATTTGCCTTCCATATATGTTTTCCCACCACAAGTATTATCATCTAAGTATTTTTGATACTCAGTACTATTGGTAGGATTTACATTACTATTGGATTGCAATCCATTTATATAAGATCTAAGCATAAATAAGATCATAGGAATTTCATAATATAGATCTTTTGTAAAGTAATAATCTTTAGCTTCAAGACTTTCTAGATCTTCAATATTTAAATTGAATGGGTCTGCAGTCTTATTCATATAATTGATAATAATATTTTTATAGAAGTCTTTCTTATCTTCTGTATAAGGTCTATTATTAACAATTCTATCAAATAAATCCATATCAATCCAGTTGATAGGATCCGCATTGAATTTATTTCTAAGATTAATAGATAATTCCCAATATTCTTCCATACGATCTACTAATAAACTATTAGGGTCATGAACAGGTACTGGATAGCAGCTATTTAAATGAAGTTTATGGTCTACATTTTCTATATCTCTAAATATAGTTCTAGAGTATTCGATAGCAAATGTATCTGGTTTATGAACTGCTTGAGAGATATATAAATAGAAATCATCACTTTCAGAGAAGATACCATTTCTAATTAAGAACTCTATCAAATAAGGATCATAGATAAACATTCCTAAATAACTATATATAAAGGTTTGAATATTACCTTTATAGAATAGATTCATATAGAATGATTTGAGCATAGTATATGCATCTCTAACTCTATCTAATAATTGAGCATCACTAGATAATAATACTGGAGATAGGTTGGTACCAACATTACCAGGCATATACTCAAACTCATTTACCAATAATTTCCCATTGAGGAATCCATAAGATCTTTCACTAGAAGTTTCTAGATTATATTTAATCTTATAAAAGTTAGCACCAGATTCCAATGTATCTGGAGAGCAAGAGTTTACTCTAAATAAAAGAGTATTATCTCTAAGATAAGTGATCATAAAATAATCATCAACACATGGTATGATTGTATTAGGTAAGATGATAGCTTCACCTTCAATAGGAGATTCAGGACCAAACTCTCCTCTTTGAAGATCTATCATCATTCTTTCAACACCATAAATTTGGAAGTTCTTAATTTTATTATATCTTAGAGGAGTATTTTCGCCTAGTTGATGATATACTTCTTTATCACCTTGATCTAGGGTCGATTGCTTATCATTTATATTCCAATAAGTTACTGTAGTTGGTTTCTTATCGGTAAATAAATAATAGGGGTTATTTGCTAAACGATTCTGTAAACCTGTTACCAAGCTTTCGGTAGTTTTTCTATAATTCGTATTAGTAAAACTTCCCATATTAGGTTTCACCTCCATTAAGTAATTATAAGATTATATTGATGTGAACTGATAGGCATTTAAACAAAAAAAATAACGGAATCCCATAATAGGATTCCGTCTATATATCATATCATTTCACTAATATTTTCAATATATGATGAGATTACCAATTTAGAATCTTCTCTCAATTCATCAATAGATTTGTTTTCATCTAGAAGTATACCACAATTCTTAGTATACTGATCATATAATTTATATAGTTTTGTCTTTTTATCTACCCAAGAAGTTATTCCTTTTTCTTTAGAGTTCTCTTCAATTAGATTTTTGGCTTTACCAGTTATACTAAATAAAGCAGCAGAAGTTAAGCGAGCTATATTATGCTTTTTCTCTGCATCACTTTTAAAAGTACGCATAGGATTTTACCTCCATATCTTTTAAAGAAGTATCTATTCTTTAAATCAGTAATATCTTTCTTTTGTAATTATTAGAAATTAGTCTAGATAGTCATAAAAAATAATGATAGGGTAAACAATATATTTTCTACACTTTGTTTAGCCTGCTAACCTACACAATTTTTCTGGCTTAAAATTGTTTGGTTAACCTCTTAAAAATTATAAACAAAAACTCTTTTTATTTATTTTCTATAACTATACTAACGGCATGAGAAAATACTATCTTGTTTTGAAAATTATTTACAGCTTTCCTTTCTTGTAAATAAAATATAACACTACTAATACAACTGCTTTTAATAATAGTTACATATACTCTCTATACTACTCTCTTTCTAGACGTAATATACTCATAAAGTTTGGGATAAGGTCTAAGACCTTATCCCGCTCTTATTGTCTAAAGTCTTATCCAAATGTCACTGAGGCTTAGCTGTATACTTTGAATCCAGGATGATTAACTCCTTTGAGTTTATTAGTGATAGGATTAGAATAATCCTTATTAGGATCAAAGTCTGGAACGTTATTAACTGGAGTAGATACAGGTTCTTGTTTTTCTTCAGGAACATAATCCTTTCTACATCTGTTATTCAATTTGATTACTTCTTTTTTAATACGACGGGCTGGATCAATGCCTAATTGAATAAAGATATCAGCCATTAGATTTAATATAAAAGATGATCTAATAAATCCATCTCTATCAGCTGCACTTCTCCAATTATGATAATTCATCTCATCTTCCCAATGAGGCAATTCTAAAGAATCGAAATCAACTCTATTACCATGATTTTCAAAGATATATTGCAAAGGTTCTTTTTCTTTAGCAACATCTTTTTCTAATTTAGGAAAATGAATGATATTCGTATTTTCAGGATCTGGCTTAGCAATTGTTAAAGTTTCATAAGCATATTTCAATTTATTGAAATACAACTCAGTTGCTAGATCAATATTATGAGTATTGAAGATCATGATTTCTTTAGGTTTAGCATCTAAAGTAGTTACATTGAAGAAGATGTAATTAGTTCTATCATGAGAAAATGGAACTTCTAATACTCCAATGAAATATTTGTATTTATACTTTTTAAACACATGGCGATTAAAATGTAATAATCTGATATCTCTTCTTGCGCTTTCTCTTCTACGAGCTAGGAATGGAAATCTTACATCTTCAGGAACTTCTTTTAAGTCACTAAATTTCATAGTGGATTCATAGTTGTATGTCACACTAGAGAAATCGTGATTTTTAATATAGATTTCAAACTCTTTCAATTCTATTCCTCCTTAATTCTAGCATAGCTTATACACATATTCACTTATCTTATCTTTTGATACACCGAAGTCTTTTTCACCTTCCATCATATTCACATGAACATAGACTGGTATACCGATTCTACTCATCTTATACTTAATACCTTTCAAAACATAATCTTCTATATCGTTATCTATATAGATATGAAAAGTTACGTCTATAAGACTTTGTGTGGTAACGAAATACTTAATAAGGCTTATGTATGTATTACCACCTATAGCTGCATAGATATTATTAGTTCTATTAGCACCTCTTAAGTTATAGAATACAGATAAGATATCGAATGTACCTTCTGCTATATGGATATCTATATGATCATAGATATTACAAACTGATGGGATAATATAATATCCGCTTCCTTCTCCATCTGAGATAGTATATTTTATATATCTACTATCTAGGGATTTATGAACTTTCTTTCTAGCTTCATCGTTCATAAGATTTCTAAATATAATAGCGGAATTGTTATTATTCAAGAATCCTATGAATACGTTATTAATAGTATCTGCAATTTGTTTTGATCTTGTTATTTTATTGAATTTATTGTAATTTAAGAATTCATATAAGCTTAAGATTATTTTACAAGATGCTAAATCTTCATAAGTAAGATTCAACCCAAGTCTTTTATTAAGATAACTCAATTTATATGCTGAAATTTTATTATCTTGCGGAATTGGTACTTGTAAATTCAATTTGCCTTGTCTATTTAAACGATACCTGCTTAAATTAGACACTCTCTTATTGTTAGATTCGATCTCAGATAATAATTCTGAGTCTATGATGTCGCCACGTCCACTAAAGTCTTCTAGGACCTCTTTTGTTAAAATACCTCTATGATTAATATTTCTAAAACAATTAAACATTGGAGGTTTTCCATCAAGACCTAGAGAGATATACATATGGTGGCCTGTATCAGTCATACCTTCTCTATTACATAATGGGCAGTTTATAGTTACTTCTCTTTTAGCCGATGCATCTTTAGAATCAGGGAACAGCAAATGAAGCTGTTCCCTTAGTTTATCTGATAATTGGGTATTTATTAGATCTTTATTCTCCATTGCTGTTCACCTTCTTTCATTATTAAAGTATATTAATCAGATTAGCATTACAAATCTACATACTTCTTCTGATACGATATCTGGAATTACATTGATTGGTCTACCATTGTTTTCTGGATTATGATAATCTATAGTTTGGAATTCAGATGATAAGATTTGAGCAATAAGCATTAAGATTACATCATGCTCAATCTTAGGATTGTTGTACTTCTCATGAATCATTGGGAAGTATTTAGATGCTTCAATCTTTTGTAGTTCTTTCTTATTGATATTCTTTCTAGTAACAACACGAACTACTTTACCACCAACCATATAAGGTAATTGGCATAGCTTGTAAGATTCTAATAACCTTCTAGCTGCAATGATTAGAATGATATATTGTCTTACATTCATAATCTTAATAGATTGAGGATCATCAAACTCTTTAGCAAAGAGATAAGTTACTAGAGTCTTTTGTAAAGAATTTACAATAAGTTTACCATCTTCATCGCAGAGTTGATTGTAATAGAATTTGATTTCTTCTTCATCAAATGGCCCATATTTCAACTCAATACGTTGCATAGTAGTTTCGCAGTTTACTTGAGTTTGAATAAGAATAGCTTCATTGATCTTAGCAGCATGTGCTTCAAATTTATCACATTCGGAGTTGTTATCGTCATCTCTATTGGAGGAGGATAGCATTACAAAGCCATATTCATAAGGTACATCTGTAACCTTAAATCTGATATCTCTATTGATAGCATTGTAGTTGAAGTGAATGATATTCTTATTATAGGTATATTTAGGAATGATTTGCATGATGATATTTTCTACTGTCTCAATGGAATGAGTAGTAGTATTTCTACCACGAATAGTTTGCATTTCCCATAATACACCATTGTTTAATGTATTCTTAGTTACATTACTTGATGCTGTTTCATATAACTTAGAAGACAAGTTAACCCCATATGTTTTAGAAGCTGCTTGGAATAATAGATCGAATGCTTTAAGCAATACTGTTTTGATATCTTGAGGATCTATCTTCTTCTTTTCAATAAAGTGAGTTAAAAGAGGGATCATCATATTCTGCATAACAGAAATCTTAAGCATGATCTTAGCATGGAAGTCTGAATATTCTAATACTGGAGATTTAGCATTCTTATATGCTTCCAAATCATCAATAGAATATTGTTCCATATTCATTTGATCCAAATGATAATTCAAATAAGCAGCCATAGAAGAACCATTAGGATTGATAAAGTATTTCCATAAGTCATTCAAGAACATATCAAGGCTATAGTCATCAGTATTTACATCGATCATATATTTGATCTTTGCATATAATGCTACTAGTCTATGCTCTTTGTCATAATACTTTTCAAAGTAGTTTAGGTAATTTGTACAATGATCTCTAAACCCAATTGCAATAGTACCATCTTCTTTTACTTTTGAATCACTATTGTAACAGCGTTTTGCTTTAATGGAAAAATAATCGATCATCATATTAGCTTCACAATCATCACTCATCCCAAAGAGTTTATGAATAGGAGCTATAATCATACCTCTAGTATGTGTAAATACGGCATCCTCTGCAGTTTGTGGTCTCCAATCATCAATATGTGGTTTTTGTTCCATATAAGGATTATCCTGCTGACTAGCGGCCATCATAGTCTTAACAGTATCATGTTTAGCAACCTTATCACCATCTTTTGTGATATTATGGTTAATAATAGATACTACTGGAATCTTTTCCCCTTTAGCATACTTACTTCTATCAAGTACAAGTCGAGGCATATAATATGCTTGATTATTATAAGTTAACTCATCCTCGATATCAACTTGATTATCTTTGTAGTAATCCATTCTTTACTCCTTCTCCTTACTATTGTTAAAGACTTATGTAAATTCTTGAGGTTTTCCACGCCTCATATTTATAGTATACAGACAAAACTGCGATTAGTAGTGTCTACTAACTTTCTTTACATAATTTCCACTACGTTTAGAAACGCTCTTATTTACACGCTGAACAGTCTTAACTGTCTTAACTTTATTAGTATAGGCTTTTCCTTTTCCCTGTAATCTATCAGTATCAGAGAAATCATCCTTTGAAACATAGTTACTACCGTACTTAGTACTAGATTGAAGTTTCTTAATATTCTGAACTTGAATAAGCTTTTCCTTACCACTCATAATTTGACTAGCAAGATTTTGTGGTTTATAAGGATAAGCATTCATCCACATAATTTTATTTTCTAAACCTCTTAGTTTAAAAAGGAGATAAGCAAAGTAAATAGATTTTACATATCCTACTATCTTATTTGGATTTGTAGTTGTAGGGTGTTGTTTGAATACGATAGGGTCAAACTTTTTAACTAATTCTTTTATAAGAAGATCGTTGTGCTTAAATGCATTAGCATAGGTAAACATGAAGTTTGGGTCGTTAGAGAATACTTTAATATCGTATCCACTAATTTTATTAAGTCTTTTTTGTACGTCATCATTTGTAGTAAACTCTATTACTACATCATAGAATATATTCTCATCTTTTTCTGATGGCATCATAATGTAGAGAACATATTTTTCATTAGTATTTTTATATAGAGTATAGTTTATCTTACCATTTACTCTAAGCATCATTTCATCAAATTTCTTTGTATAAAGTTGTCTGGCAGTCTCTGCCTCTCCAACCATCCGAGTACGGCCTCCAGATGGATTTTTGGTGTAATCATCAAAAGTAATTTGCATTTTCTTCTACCTCTTTTTCTTTTACCCTTATACAATAATGACGTCTAAAATACCCAGTAAGGATCTATTCCTTACTGGTGGTATCTTAGATTATTCTAAATTCGAGGGCAAAAATGACATTAAATCATTTAATAATTTGTAGTTCAATGTGTAAAAAATTATTTTGAAAAATTACTTTCAATTATATACTATAAATATGAGAAGTGAGTGTATAATATGACTCTAAGAAAGGTTGTGATAATTTTTTATAATAAACTAAAACATTCATTTCAAAATTGTAAGTTATTTCAAATTATTTAAAGAGGTTTAAAATGGAAAAATCTAAAATCGAAAAAATCAATCTTAATTTTGGTGGTGTAAACCTAAATGGTATCCTTATTCCAGAAGCAGCATCTGCTGAGGCTATTAAGAACTTACTTGAGTTGCGCAGTCAAGTAAATTACTTTATTGAGTTATTAGAATCAATGAGACCAGAAAAGGAAAAAGAAAAGGTTTATACAGACGTTATTCCTATCCCTCCAGAAACAAAATCTTTGGCTCAAAGAGCACAAGAGTTCCAACAAGAAAAGGAAAAGAAAAGTGCAACTATTAAAGGGAGTTTTGAGATTAAAGATAAAAAGAAGGAAGAGAAAGAAGAAAAGAAAGTTGATACTGTAGAAGCATTAGAACACTTTTTAGAACCAACAGAAATTGAAGAAGTAGAAGATTATGGTAAAAGAAAACCTTCTAGAAGATGTTTCTCTGAAGGTCAACGTCAAATTACTCCTTATAAAAAGAAATACTGGTACACATTGAATGATACTCCTGATGAAAAACTAATCAATGTAAAAAATATCTTATCTTTCAATGAAAAAGTAACTCAAGAAATACTTAGTAAGGAAAACGTTTTAAGAACTAAAATATTTGAAGTTGATGGGACTAAGTATATCTTATTATCAGTATTTTGCTCTATCATGAATACGGCTTATTCTAACGTGAATGCGTATATCAACGAAAATTCTAAAGATGTTACGGTAGCAATTGCTTTATTCGAAGATGAAACTGGTAGAGAGTCTAGTAGAAAATTTATTGCTTTAGATTCTGCTCTTCATATTATCAAGCAATATAATATCAAAATTAGAATAGAAGATATGGTGGAAGAAACACAATTAAAGTTTAAGCGTGTTTTGAATCCGCATCAGTATATCACTAAAAAGGCTTTAAAATCAAAATACTTTGAAGCCAAACCTGCGTTAGCATACATTATGAACAATTGTAAGTATCCATGGTATTTCGTAAATGGCTTTAATATTAATATCAAGAATGCATGGGAAGCATATTCTGATTATATTAAAGATAATAATTATAACTTTGAAGAGAAGAAACGTTTATTCAATAACTTTATTGATGTAGCTTCTACTTCATTTGATAATCGTTACTCCAAGAACTTCGTTCGTGAAGATGTAAACCTAGGCAGAGAGGCAGTAGTTGTATTTGATCAAGATAATTCAAATTATTATTGCGCATTTGCATCTTCCAAAGATAAAGTATCTACAGTTGTTAAGTATGTAAATAATATGCTTGATGAAATCATTGAAAAATCTTATACATTGAGAGATAAAATGTATACTCATCAAGAAGTTGCAGTATTATGTGACAGATCTATTTCTTGGGTTAAGAAAGCTGCAGAACATTTAGGGATTGATATCGATACTTATCTATCTAAAGATAATGTAAAAGAGCTCATGCACCTTTCTACAAGATCTGTTGTCACTGAATCTTATGCAGATGCATCTAAATAAGGAGAAACAAAATGGAAAATATCTCAGAAAAAATAAATTTAAATTTTGGTAATATCTCATTGAATGGTACATTGGTATCATTTGATGAAAAACTTTTGAATGACTTAAAGATATTTAGAAATGGCATTGATTTCATGTTAAAACTATATGGTTATGAAGAAGGACAAGAAATCAAATCAGTAGAACCATCTACTACTAATCCTGAAATGCCAGTAATAGAATATCACCCTATTAGAGATAGTTTAAACGCATATAAATTCCATGGTTATGATAATACATGGATTGAAGAAAACATTATCCCATTATATGGAGAAATGGATCTTCTTTATATGGGTCTATATGTAATAGCTAAGGATGAATTCAAATATCCAAATTTATTCTTTGAAAAAGTTACTAATGGCTTAATGGCTCCAAGAAAGATTGGATTGAATCAATTCTGGATGGATCTAGAACGGGAAGTAAGAAATGAAGTTCAAAATGAATCAAATTATGCTGAAATGCTTAGAGTGGCAGAAAAGAAAATTCATGAAATTGAGGATCGAGTAGAAAATCTATTCCACGAATTAAAGAAGCGTTGCGAAGGATACGACTTTGTAAATGTTTCCACATTAAGCAAACGCTTAGACATGTTTAGAGGCGATGTAAAACTTTCAGAAGCTTATAAGAAACTATCTTATTATAAAAAATCATATGAATCTTACATTACTTCCACTTTCCCAGGTGCTAAGGTAAAGAATACATCAAATAGAGGAGGTCCTATGTATTTCATTAAGACAGCGGATTTAGATAAACTATTTGAAATTATTACATCTGAACCTTGTACTGTAAAGTCGTTCTATACTATGGTCTTTGGATTTAGAACTAGATTCATTGGAGATGGTATATAAAAAGATAGGAGTAGAGCATTACGCTCTACTCCTATCTTTATTTTTTTTTATTAGATATCAGTCATTGTTACACCGATATACTCTTCTTTAGTTTCTTCTTCCATATTATAGATATTGAATCTAGCATCTGGAACTAAGAATTGATTTGTTTGGAAGAGTAAAGTGATAATTCTAGAAATAGAATCTAGGATAGCAGGTTCTGTTTTGATAGAAGTTAATACTTTACCATCGAAGTCTTCGGAAAGGATATTGAATGGAGCACCCTTAGTAAGACCTTGGCCAACTGTAAGAATAGCTTTATCAGTATCATCATCGAAATATGGCACATAGATCAAAGAGCAAAGTTTCAAATAAGAACGGCATAATAATGTAGCTACTGCTAGATTAATATCCTTTTCATCACCTTGAACTAAATCATGATATTTCTTTTCTAATTTAGAGAATGCGCGGAAGCCTTCAAAGTTAGCAGCATTACCAACACCATCTTTAGCAGCAGAACGACAGTTTAATACAGCATCTTCAATAGCATCAGATAAAGGCATACGATCAGAAGTGCCAATACCACCTACATAAAGATCTACCATATTAGCTTTCAAGATATTGATACGGCGTTTTAAGTTACCAATCTTAACAAGCTCTTGACGAGTTTCTTCATATTTCTTCAAAGTAGCTTCTAAGTTACCAAGGTAGTTTTTGAAGAATTCAGTATATTCACCTTTACCATCATACATGTTTTTAGGATTAATGATTTTAGTAGAAGTAGAATCTACAATAACTTGTTCAGCCTGACCAGCGAATGTTTTTACGTTGAATGGAGTCATAGCTAAATCTTTAGCTTTATCTTGATTATAAGTTTCTGGATCGATGTATTTCTTAATGAACTTAGCACCAGTGAGTTTCATAATATCCATCAAGTATTGGTTTTCATTGTCGATATTAGCAACTACACAAAGATACCCACGTTGTTCTGCAGGAGTGTTTGTAAGGTGTACCATGATTTGATCGATAAAGCTATTAGCATCGCGAGAGATAGTAGGACACACGATCAGAGTAGGAGTTGGCATATCTTCTTGTTTGATTTCTTTACCTTTGTTAGCTAATTCGTTCAATTTTTGTAGAGGTTCAAAATAAGATTTAGTAACAATCATTTTGAAGTTTTCTACCATATCTGGAGTATCGATTGGAGATTCGAATACGTATACGTTAGGATGTGCTAAAGTACAAGTAGAATCTTTTTCATTGTTTGCAAAGCAAGGATCAATGAAACCAGCATCATAAGTCATACCATTGTATGTTTTGATTTTAGTTTCTGGAGTATTAGATGCGGATACATCGATGAATACATCCATACCATTTTCTTTATAGATATCTGTGATCAAACGAGCAATTTCATCATTGCCGTTCAAAGATGTATAAGCGATATTATAAATATCTGTAAGGTTAGCTTCATGACCAGCAGCTTCGATTTCTTGAATACCTTCTTTAATGATATCTTTCAAAGCATTTACAAGTTTACGTTTAGGGAATCCTTTTTCTTGTAATTCTAATAGACCTTTGAAGATCAAGTAAGACATAATAACTGCAGAAGTAGTACCATCACCAATGGATTTGATTACTTGAGTACAAATAGTACGAATATCATCTTTAAGAATATCTTCGATTGGTTTATCTAAGTCAATATTCTTTAATACTGTAAAGCCATCTTTTGTATAGTTAGACATGATAGCTTTGGAACCTTTTGCTCCATCTCTATAAGAATAAGCAGTATAACCACCCATAGGACCATAAGTGCCTTGAATAGTATTAGCAAACAAATTAAGAGCACGCAATTGTGCTTCTCTCAATTGTTTTTCAGATACTACGTTGCTTACTAATTTCATTTAAATACTCTCCTTTACATTGACCTTATTCTGGAAATTCAAAATTAGAATAAGGAGATATATATTTTATTGCATTGGTTTTAGATAAGAGAACTGCAAATGGATGATATTTCTTTTCGAAGAAATCTTCATAATTTAATGCATAATCATATAGATATATTGCTTTACCAGATACTCCTTTGTAATTGGTAATACTATCTATATCGTGGACGAATATGGCGTCAAATCCAGATACATCATCCAGTTCTATAACTGTGTTCCACTTACGAGTATGAGGGAATGCCTCAATTTGAAGTTGATCTGTTAAATTTTTGCAGTTCACTGTCACCTTGATTGAGCTGGTAGATTCTTCAGTGCCTTTTAGTACACTTAAGATATCTGTAAGTCCAGCATACTTGATAACTTCTTCGTATTTATTTGTAAGAAGTTCTTCATATATACCATCAATTCTATTTAGATATTCTGGTTTGAATATAATAGAAAGAGGGTTCTTTTCAGTTCTTGTAAGAGTAAGGTATTTGATATGATACATATTACTACAGTAAACCCAATCATTGAAGTAAGCGGATTTACCATAATTATCGATAAGGTAAAGCACACATGCCATATCGATATCATAAAGCATATCAAAGTCTACCATTAACTTTTTTACATCCTTACCTTTTTTATCAATCATATATCTTCCTCAAAAAGAAAAAAAGAAACGACAGTTGAGTCGTTTCTTTATTTGATTATCTTATTGCATAGAACCCATGATAGAATCTAATTCAGAACTTTGAATAGATTCTGTAGTTCCTGCACTTGTATGAGTAGCTTGGTTATTGCCACCACCATTATTGAAGTAAGATTTATTTTTATAACCACCATTGTAGTTAGAGTCTAAATCTACTCCAAGTTTAGCAGCAATTTTATTCAAGTATGGTTGAGTATGAGAAATATTGGAGTATGCTTGTGCATTACTCATAGCTGTGTAATACTCACGCAATTGTAAGGAAATCATTTCTAATTCAAGAGTATTGAAATGATCGAAGTCTTGTGTATAACCAGCTGTTTTAGGATCAAAGCCTACAATAGCATTGTAGAAACCTTTACGAGTTTCATAACTGTATGCTTGTTCAATTTGACCATTTTCATTAAGTTTCTTAATACTGATAACGATACCAGCTTCTGGCTTACCATATACTACTTCTGGATCTTCTACTGTAATAAGATTATTACCAGAAGCAACACCAATATTACCTTGAGTTAAAGCTTGTTGTTCTTCTTTAGATGCTTGTAAGAATTGGTTAATCAATGCTTCAAACATTTTCGCCTTTTGAGGTGTTAAATAAACAGAGATGCCGTTTTTAGTGTCATAACGAGTTTCTCCATTTTCAGATTCAATTACTGGAGAGATTGAGATCTTTAGATTGTTTCTCCACATAGAAAAGCTGATCATTGTTTTATCAATAATAGATTCTTTGTTAAAGAAACTGTACCCATAAACAGTAGGGGTCGATTGTTGTTGGTTATCAAAATTGCCGAATGCCATTTTATAACTCCTTTTCTTTTCTTACTACCTCTAAATAAAAATTCTAATATAATGTATCCGATATCATAAATTATAAGTTTTATGAGGCCTATATCAGATTAGCATTATACTAGTCCTCATAATTATAGTGTATAATTAAGATTGCAATTAATTATATACTATAATTATGAAGTCATATATTTTAATAAGGAGGATTTAAATGGCTGTAAAGAAAAACGAAACTGCTACTGTCATAAAGAAGCACAAAAGAAAAATTGGTATTGGTGATTTAATAGAGCTTTATAATGAAGGAGCATTTAGTAACGAACCAGTAGGTAAAGCTATAGCAGCTGCTATGGAAATTCATTTAAGAACGCTCATCGTATCTTATAGGGAAGAGCTTACTAAGCTAGCTGAAGCTCAAGAAGCTAATGGAGAAATAGTTTATACTCCTATTTATTTTGGTAAAGGTGGAGCTGGAGTAAGAAAAGCTATAGCCGAAGGCAAAGAAGCAGAAGAACTTAATAAAAGAAAAAGAAAGATAGGGTTTACTAAGGAGGAATAACAATGAATCATAAAGAAAGAATACTTATTGGGAAAGCTTTACTAAAATTTGATAATGGGGCTTTACCTTTTGATATTCAATCAAGAATACTATCTAAATTAAATGATTATAAAGAATATCTCATTTATAGAGAATTGGAAAATATCATTGCATCTAATGCTATAGATACTGATATTAGCGATACAGTAGATTTACCAGTTGAAGAGGAATCTGTATCAATATCTTTGAGTAATGATGTTTTAGATGAGCTCTTTAAAACTTGTATAAGAAATAATAAAGGAATGTTTGATACAGCTCTTAATGTAGATATACCATTTGTAAAATATCTAGTTAAGATCAATAGCCCATTTATTCTACGCAAAGAAGAATTGACTAAAGAAAAGTATCCTATGACGTATAAACAGTATGTGGATATAAGAAGATTCTTAGGAGCTAGAAAGAATACTAAAGAAATATTCTCTGACCTATATGATGAGTATTGTAGATTTAGAGCAGAGATTGCTGTACCATATTTAAGTACGGTTGGATCTAGTTTAAATAATAATGTTGGTAATATTAAAGAATTTAGGAACTTTATCAAAACTATGCAGTCCAATAGCTTAAGACCTTATACAAGCAAATACTTCTTCTATATAAATAGCGGAGATTATCCTACAAGTATAATCCTTCCTAATATGGTAAAGAATGGTATTACTAGAGGAAATGATCTAGATAGAGATAGGAGAGCATGATGTTAGAGAAAGAATATAAGATGGAAGAATTGTCTGAGTTATATGAACAAGGATTCTTCAAGAATACTAGAATAGGTCAAGAGATCGAAGATATGGTAGCAGAATTCAAAGAGAACTTATTAAGGAATAGTAAAGTTGAACTTATGAATGCTACAAATCTTATTCTTCAAGAAGAAGGAATAGAATCTACTGATGAATTCTATGAAAAGTATATCGCGGATAAAAGACGTACTAGAGTAAATATGGCTTTATTCTCTTTTATCAAATACCTTAAATCCAATCATCCAGAAATGATTAGATCTCAAAGTGATCTATACGATGATAATTTTGTAGATCTCAAAACTGTTAGACTACAATTTAGAAATGCTAGAAACTATTTCAATGATTTGCATCTATTATATAAGAACTTCTATGATAGAAATAACTTTACTTATATAAATCAACGTCTATTCTTGGAGAAATTATCTGAGTTCCCATATGATTTTAGAATAGATCCTGGTAAAGTTATACCTCCAGAATATTTTAAATAAACACAAAGAAAAGAGAAGGGAACTAAATCCCTTCTCTTATTTTTTTATTGTTCAGCTTCAAGTTCGTATTCATCATAGATCTTCATGCGTGTATCATAAAGATCACCTTTAAACAATTGATCGCGTTTAACTGTAAGTTCTTTATACATACGATCAAGTTGTTTGAATTCTTCTTTTGTAAGTTGATTATTTTCAACGTAGTCTTGAAGATAAGCAAGTTTAGAATTGATATTAGCCATAAGCATAGGAATAGCATCAGGTTCATTTTCTAATACATTTTGTTGTTCCATAGCGATCTTAACTAAATCATCTTCCATTGCTTCTGGAACAGATTTCATTTTCTTATTAGGAAGGATAGAGGATTTTACTTCTTCATATAAGATATGCTCAGCTGTACCAGCGGATTCAATCAATGCATCATCATCAATACGATTTAAACGTCTAGCAATATTATCCAATTCTTTAATTTCAATCTTAGAAGGAGATAATTGTTTGCAACGATCAATCATCATAAGAGCAGGAATTCGGTTATCGCGAACATTTTTATATACTCTTAGTACCCATGCTAATACAATGAATTTGTTATTGATTTCTTTGTTGTAATTGTACCAATTCAATGCAATCTTATTAAATGCAGATTTGATATTTTGTTCATAACCACACCATTCAAAGAAGTCATTCATAACAGGATTATTATCTACTTCTTTTTTATCGAAGATAGTAATAAATTTACGAACAGCATCTCTGAAACCATAGG